>Ga0310121_10000096_pt1 | contig 84918 bp, 76 predicted proteins | sample CB27_Tmax_986_MG_FD_203504 | JGI IMG/M metagenome (GOLD analysis project Ga0310121, IMG submission 203504) | Marine microbial communities from Western Arctic Ocean, Canada - CB27_Tmax_986 | ecosystem: Environmental > Aquatic > Marine > Oceanic | place: Canada: Western Arctic Ocean | collected... | reverse complement strand
GGGCAAGAAACTCCTTGCGGCCAACGCAACTGCAGAAGATACTCCCGGCAAGCACCTTCGGACGAGAACCGCGCCTCGAATTCACCCAGTGTCTTCGGGTAGTCTTCCATACCCCAAGACACGACAACCTTGGGGTTACTTGAGGCAACTGAATACCCACAATCAAACTAAATGGCAGTCTCCAGAGGGGTAGAAGGCCTTCCATTGTTTTAACTCCTCGGAAGACAAAACCAGAGTGGCGTCGCCCAGTCTCACGACCTGTCTGGATAAGAACTTGAATACACGCCCACCGGAGCCAACCAATCGATCCGCAACGCTGCCGTGAAACTGAAGGATAACCTTGTGGCTCAGCCGGGGATAACGAACAAAAGGGAGATATCACGACGACGGGTCCACCAATCGTGTCCCGTTCGGACGACGACGACATCGAAAGTTGAGGATCTCAGCAACTTCCAAGCCTGGGCAATGACTCTAAGCCGGCCGAGAAATTTGGGCAACAAACGCTCATGATCCTGGAGCCTATCCCAGGGAAGGAGAGAGGTCGTGCATCCGAGCCGACGCAACGCAGCCAGTAGCAAGGGCGTGTGTTTCGGGATGGGTCCCCGAACGTTTGGTGAAGGAGCCAACATCAAGATTTTCATGGCTCAAGAGTTCTGCAGCTGATGATGGGGATTGATTATTGCCGATTAGGTTCGAGAGGGCCAACGTGATCCGGCGTGTACGCCTCAGGGTCAAGTATAGCAAGCAGTCACGATGTCCAATGTTCCAGAGTACCAAGAACACCCAGTGAGTCTGTTGTAGGGCGGGCACTCTTGCCCGTCGATGCATCGACGGGCAAGAGTGCCCATCCTACAGGTCACTGTTTTGAAACTTGACTCAAATTTAACGAAGAACTTCAGACAAACTTCTTACCCAAGCGTCCGGCTGCCCCGGATCGTACAGGAAAAATTGTGCTGTCGTCCGGCTCTCTCCTCCGAACCTGGGTTAATACTGCTACCGGCTCAAGTCGTTCGCGGCTCTGTCGGACTTGGCTTCGTAACGCTGGTAGTTCACCCGTTGGCGGCACCTTCGGAGGACAGGAGACGTGCGACGTATTCTTGAAGTTTCAGGATAGACCAAGAGGGCGGACTTCGGACTCCAACTGGGACCTACGCACATTCATCCAGAAACTTTGGTAGTGTAGGATATCGCCTAATGTCCAACCAGGTGCCTCTGGCAGAGGTTCGCGAGGTCAGCAAGCGTTTTCCCGGTGTGCTCGCTCTGGACCAGGTGCAGTTGAAACTGTTTCAGGGAGAGGTCCTGGCGCTGGTAGGTGAGAACGGGGCGGGTAAGAGCACTCTCATGAGGATCCTGGCTGGGGAGGAGACTCCTGACTCCGGCCAGGTATTTCTCGACGGCAAGGCTGTCTCTGTCGACTCCGTGAACACGGCCTCCCGCCTCGGCATCGCACTGATCCATCAGGAGCTGAACCTATCGGACAATCTGGATATCGGAGCCAACATCTTCCTGGGCCGAGAACCTGTTCGCCTCGGACTGATTGATCGCAAGCGAATCTATCGTGAGTCCCGGAAGGTCATGAGGAAGGTGGGCCTGACCGGCTCTCCAGCAGAACTGGTCGGTTCTCTCTCAATCGGCCAACAGCAACTGGTTGAGATTGCCCGAGCTCTTTCTCTCCGGGCCCGGGTCCTGATCATGGACGAGCCGACTTCGAGTCTGTCCCAGCGTGAGACCGAGCGACTCTTGCAGGTAGTACGTGAGCTGAAGGCTGAGGGTGTAGGCGTGCTCTACATCTCACATCGTCTGGGTGAGGTGAAGAAGCTGGCCGATCGTGTTCTGGTCCTGCGGGACGGAACGAACGCAGGTGAGTTGAGCCGCGAAGAAATCGATCACGACCGGATGGTCAAGCTCATGGTCGGTCGCGATGTTTCACAGTTCTACCGTCGGATTCCCTATCGCCCCGGTCGCCTACTCCTGGAGGCACACAAGTTGAGGTCCCCTACTCATCCCCAGTACGAGATCAGTTTCTCGATCCGGGCCGGGGAAATTGTTGGAGTGGCGGGCCTGATCGGGTCGGGAAGGACGGAAATGCTCAATCTTCTTTTCGGTATCGATCGGCCGCTTGCCGGGAAGATTTGGATACAGGGTCAGCCGCTGCGGCTGGGCCGCCCCTTCGATGCGATCCAGGCGGGACTCGCTTTGGTGCCCGAGGATCGGAAGCAACAGGGGCTGATCTTGACGATGGCGCTCCGGCGAAACCTCAGCCTGGCTGGGCTCCGGGCCAATCAGCTCAGTGGCGGCCTACTCAATAAATCGCAGGAGCGTCAGTTGGCGATAGAGATGATCGAAAGGCTCCAGATCAAGACCCCCGGCCTCGACGAGGTCGTGGAATACCTTTCGGGAGGGACCCAGCAAAAGGTAGTTCTGGCCAAGTGGCTCTCCCTCGAACCAAAGGTGCTCCTGATGGACGAGCCCACTCGAGGAATCGACGTTGGAGCTAAAGAAGAGATTTACGGCTTGATGGAAGAGCTCGCTCGGGACGGCGTTGCGATTCTGTTCAGCAGCAGCGAAATGGAGGAGCTCCTGGGTATGTCGCATCGTCTGCTTGTCATGCACGAAGGGCGGATTAGCGGTGGGCTAAAGAGCGATGAGTTCAGCGAAGAAGCCGTCATGCAGCTGGCGACTGGGCTCGAGAGGGATGTGCCGAAGAGCCAGTCTGGAAGCGGGACGAGAGGGTATCAGTAGCCATGAAGAAAACCCTCGGCATCTCGGGATTGCTCCTCTTCGTATGTGTGCTGACGTCTCTCCTGAATCCCGACTTCCTGTCACCATACAACCTCCAGAACACGCTACGCTGGACTGCGCTCTTTGGAATCATCAGTCTGGGCGTTTCCTTCGTCATCATGACCGGTGGCATAGATCTGTCCATCGGATCGGTCGTTGGTCTCACCGGAAGCATCCTCCCCATGCTGCTGATACAGCATCAGTTCAGCACCTCAACAGCCCTGCTGATGGTAATTGTCCTGGCCCTCTTGATCGGGCTCGTGCATGGGCTCCTGATCACCAAACTAAAGCTTCAGCCTTTTGTCGTGACGCTCTGTGGACTTCTCTTCTACCGCGGATATGCGCGCTACATTACCGACGATCAGGTCCGCGGCTTCGGCACCGGCTTCGAGAGTCTGAAACAGTTGACCTCCGGCAAACCTTGTGCCTTGGCAGTGGTGGCCCTGGCGATCGGTGGAACGCTCTCGATCTGGCTGCTGATGCGACTGCTCTGGGTTAGAAGGAATCCAGATCCCGAAGTTGACCGACGGGGTCTGCTCTTGGCGCTCACGGGTAGTGGGACGCTGGCGCTGCTGGGAGCGATTGTCTGGCTTGGTCAGATCCAGCCGATCTCAGGGATCTTGGTGCCCATGCCGTTCTTCATCATGATGGGTCTGGCCGTGGTGGCGGGCATTTTCCTGAATCACACCATCTATGGGCGCTATCTCCTGGCGGTCGGACGGAATGAGCAGGCGGCGCGCTACAGTGGGATCAACACCGACCGCATCGTCATAATGGCCTATGCCATCTGCTCAGTTCTGACCGGGATCGGTGGCATCCTGTTTGCTCTCGACATCAATTCGATCCAGCCTTCCAGCCACGGAAACTTCTACGAGCTCTATGCCATCGCCGCCGCCGTCCTGGGAGGATGCAGCCTTCGCGGCGGCGAGGGCTCGATCCTGGGCGTCGTCATCGGCGCAGCGGTGATGAGGGTCCTCTACAATTCCATCAATCTCCTCGGTATTCCGACCCAACTGGAGTTCGCCATCATAGGAGGAGTCATTCTAGTAGGAGTTGTGGTGGACGAGTTGGTGAAGCGGTTGGTAGCCCGAAGCCGCGCTCGGCGCCAACTTCAACAGGCGCAATTCTGAGCATGGAAGAATTCGTCTGAACGTCTGAACGTCTGGTCCAGCTCCTATCCTCACTCCATTCGGGGCTTGGCACCGTAGTATTTGAATGAAGGGATGAGTGGGCCGGCACTGATGCCGCCATCGACGCTGATGACCTGTCCGGTGATCCAGTCGCTGTCGCTGCTAGCCAGAAAGACGGCTGCAGCAGCTACATCGGCCGGGGTTCCGAACCTTCCCAGTGGCGTGTATTGCATCCAGGCGTCGTGTAACGGTGAGCCCTCGGGCGGCGGCGGATCCTTGGGTACGGGAACAGCGCCCGGAGCAATACAATTGACTTGAATACCGTACTCGGAAAGATCGAAGGCTGCTCCCCTGGTGAAGTTGAGAATACCTCCCTTGGTGGCTTCATACAGGGAACAATAGTGTGTCCCTCCCAACCCATGGACAGAGGACATGGTGATGATCTTCCCTTGCTTTGCTCGGGCCATCAACTCCGCTCCGTAGCGCACCGTCAGGTAGGTCCCGATCAGGTTGGTCCGGACTAGTTTCTCAAAGTCCGAAACCGTTGTTTCAAGCAGCGGTTTGGCGAGGCCGTATCCAGCGTTGGCGGCCAGGATATCCAGGCGTCCGAAAGTCCGATCGGCGGCCTGGACCATCTCGCGTACCTGCGCTTCGTCGCCGATGTCTGCCTGGACTGCCAAGGCTTCTCGCCCCAGCTCCCTGACACGAGCGGCCGTGTCCTCTCCCCCCTTCTTATCGCTGTGATACACGGCGATGCAGTGAGCTCCCTCTCGCGCAAACGCCTCACATATACCGGCCCCGAGTCCACCTGAGGCACCGGTCACCAGGGCGACTTTGTCTTTGAGTCTCATGGCTCCCCCCTTTTGGAATCAGTGAGCAGTGAGCAGTAAGTCGCTGCAGTAAGTCCGCCGCAGTTCTCTGCCGTCTACTGCTCACGGTCCACTGTCTCACGATTCACTACCGCTGACTACTGCTCACTAATTCGCACGCTTCTCGAGGCTGATCTTAGCAGAAGGCAACCAAGCCCGGACTACTTGACAACTAAACGGTGCCATCTATACTCCTTCAGCAAGCCTGATCAGCAATCGAGACGAGGGGGGCTAGGGTCATGCTCGATCTGCGATGGATTCTGTCGCTGTGTCTGGCGGTGTTCGTTTTTGTTGGGCAGTCTGAAGCTCAGGATCCGGTCTCATGGGTGGAGGATTCCTTCGAGGACTTCGCCGACGGACGGTTGGATGCGTCGGGTCAGAACCTCTATGCTGCTCGCGACGGAACGATTCGCACCATTCATCGTTTCGACCTGAACCAGGACGGATTCCTGGACCTCATTTTCAACAGTACTCACGATAATTCGTCCTACCTTCCCGCAACCGTCGCCTCGATGGGATCCGACCGGAGAATCCAACAAGCACCACTGGCGGTACGGGGGAGTATCCGGGCGATCGCGACCGACCTGAACCGCGACGGCTATTCCGATCTTGCTTTCTGCCCCAACTACAGTGGACTTCAGAACGCGCGGCGTTTCCTTACGATCATCTGGGGTGGAGAGGACGGCTGGCCGTCGCATCGAAGTAACGGCGTCCTTCCCGTACATGGAGCTATGGCGCTTGCCGCAGCCGACCTGAATCGTGACCAGTGGCCCGATCTTGTGGTGCTCAACAGCGACGCCTGGCTTCCCGAGCAGCCCAAAGGCCAGATTGTTCGTATCTTTTGGGGGAGCCAGCGAGGCTACCTTCTAAGCCGTCGACAGGACCTGGGGGTTGCCAAGGCCTTCGACCTGGCCGCTTCGGACTTCGACGGTGACGGTGGGGACGATGTTGCCGTCCTAACTTCTGAAGGCAGCATCAGGGTACTCTGGTCTGGTTCTTCGAGAGAGACTCCGATAGTGCTCGAGTCCAGCGACATTGAGCTGCCCGGAGCTGAGGCCACCTGTCTAACTACGGCGGACTGGAACGGGGATGGTCATGCCGATCTCCTGATGGGTACGAGTCGCGATCGGGTGGACATAGTCTCTGGAAAGTCAGGCCGATCGTGGTCCGATACCGAAAGTCACAAAGGGTTCAAGGCCTCGCACTTGACCGTGGGCGACCTGGACGGAGATAAGAAGCCCGACCTGGTCCTCAGCCATCTCTCTCTCGCTCGGGCGGGCGGAGGTGAAGTAGCAGGCGCCGGCAAGGACGATGACGGATTGGTTCGCATCCTCTGGGGCGATGATTCCGGATTCTCTGCCCAGCGGGCCACTACGCTCGAAGTGCCGCAAGCGTCGGCTGCCGGGATCGGAGATCTGGACGGAGATGGCCGCCAAGATCTAGCCGTAGCCGTCTTCCAGGGTAAGGAGAGTTTCCAGTCTGAGTCCCGTATCTTTCTGGGTCGCGGAGATAGAAAGTTTGGGCAACTGTCTCAGGGCGTTCAAACAGTAGGTGCAGCCCACGCAATGGTGGTGCCCGCAGAGGGTTCCTTTCCGGCACGAATCGTCTTCAGCAATCGGACGGGGGGCACCGTTGACGAAAAGGTGCCTCTTCAAGTTTACTGGGGTGCCGCCGGAGGCTTCGATCCGGACCGTCGCTGGGATATCCCCTTCAGAAGCGGTTATGAGGCGAGTGCGGCCGATCTGAACGCGGACGGCTTCGTGGATCTCATCGCACTCAACTCGGGACATGGCGGCCAGTCAGCTGCTTCGGATCCTAATCTGGGAGCCAATATTTTCTGGGGGGCACAGAGTGGCTTCGATCTGGATCGGCGTCGGACCGTACTGAGTGAGAACGACCTGGGCTCCAGCAACATCGCCGACTTGAATCGGGATGGTTACCTGGATTTGGTTCTGGGTGCCTTCGAGCCCTCTTCTTCTCAGGATCCCGTGCACCTTGTCATCTACTATGGAGGTGCCGATGGACTCGATCGGAGCCGTAGGGTAGCGGTCCTCTCGGAAGGTCGATCCACCGGTTGTGCCATTGCCGACTTCAATCGAGATACTTGGCTGGATATTGCAGTTACGTCTACCATACTCGATCGGGTGCGCGTCTTCTGGGGTGCCCCCACAGGATTCAGCGACGCTCGGCAATCGGAGCTGGACATCCCCTATCCGATTGGACTGGAAACCGCGGATTTCAACAGCGATGGCTACCTGGACCTGATTGCGGGCAGCTACTACGATCGAATGGCCAAGCACCACGATACCGGGAGCCTGATCTTTTGGGGAGGCTCCTCCGGGTTTCAATCCTGGAATGCACAGTGGCTGCCGGGTCCCACTCCCATCGGACCGGCCGTGGCAGACTTCGACGGCGATGGCTACCTCGATGTCTTCAACCCGCACTATCTAGCAGATCTCACGCGGGAGCTACTACCCTGCTATCTGTATTGGGGTGGTCCCGAGGGCTTCGACCCAGGCCGCCGAACCAACCTCCTATGTGATTCGGGCCATGATGCGATGGCCGCAGACTTCGACCAGGACGGCCGAATCGATCTGGCGGTTTCCTGTCACACCCAGAACGGCGATCACCACACCTTCTCCAAAGTGTTCTACAACGACGGAAATCGCTTCGCCGAGCCGCGGATCGACCTGCTTCCCACCCACGGTCCTCACTGGATGTGGGCTCAAGACGTGGGGCATATCTACGACCGCAAATGGGAGCAAACCTACCGCTCGTCGTTATTCCACTGGGATCGGAGTCTTGGCTCGGGGCGTCTGAATTTCAAGGCCAAGGTCCCCGACGGTGTTCGGCTCTCGTTCTCAGTCCGATCGGCTGATTCCGAGGCGGCAATTGAGACAGCCCAGTGGCACGAGACTCAAACAACTCCCTTCGAGCTCAAGTCGAAGGACCGTTATCTTCAGTACCAGGCCAAGTTTCACTCGAAGAATGGCGATGCCTACCCGGTCCTGGACCAGGTGAGCATCGCTTTGTGGTGAACCCTAAGGAGGTCTTCATGCAAAGGATTCTGTTCGCTTCGCTACTCCTCATCCTGTGTGTCAGCCCGTTGTGGTCAGAGCAGCTGGATCGCTATGTGGCCATCGACAACGTCTGTGCCTGGCCCAACTTGACCCAGCTGAAAGACGGAAGTCTGACCGCTACCATCTTCAATCGGCCTCACCACGGCAAGGGTGAGGGTGACGTCGAGTTATGGGCCAGCTCCGATGGAGGACATTTCTGGAAGCGGCGGGGGACCGTCACCTCTCACAAGCCGGGGACCGTTCGTATGAATGTGGCCGCCGGCCGTGCTCACGATGGCTCACTGGTGGTGCTGAACTCAGGCTGGGGTGGCCCCACTTTCAGAGAGAGGATCCTTGATCCGCTGGTTTCTCGTTCCAGCGACGGTGGGAAGACCTGGCAAGAGTCTTTCTCGCTGACCGCGCCCGCCGGGACTCAGTACATCATTCCCTTCGGCGACATCGTTCAGGGACCCGGAAAAATGTTGGCGGCTTCCATCTATGACTGGCGGATTCCCCAGGAATCTTCACCCAAGTCGACTTCCTACCTGATTTTCAGTAGGGATGATGGCAAGACGTGGGGTGAGGCGGTCGAAATCGCGGCAGACGACTACAACGAAACGGCTTTGGTCCGACTGAAGAGTGGTCGCTGGCTGGCAGCGATCCGAACTCATGAGGACGCCCATATGGATCTGTCCAGTTCAGAAGATGAGGGGAGGAGCTGGTCTCTGTCCGGTCCCGTCAGCCTGCCCCGTCAACACCCAGGCCATCTGCTGGAGCTGAGCGACGGGCGGGTTCTGTTGACCTACGGCATCCGAGAGCGCGGCCACTATGGAATCGGCTATCGGGTAAGCGGGGATCAGGGGCGAACCTGGAATGCGCCCGAACACCTCACGCATCTGGAAGGGACAAAAGATGGCGGCTATCCTGCGACCCTTCAGCTGGATGATGGAACATTGGTAACTGCCTACTACAGCAATGGCGTCGTCCAGCACCGTCGCTACCACATGGGAGTGATTCGTTGGAAGATGCCCGATAGGTAACGCAGTTGCTACTGGGGGATGAGTCAGGGGAACTGAGAACATGAATCAAAGAAAGAGAATCTCCCGCCGCCGGGCCCTCAGGGGGCTGGGAGTAACGGCACTAGCTGCTCCCGTGGCAGCAGTGTCCCAGACCGCTGCTGCAGCTTCGACGCACGGACCGACCCCGCCGAGTGCTTCCCTGCAGGTACGAGACCGCGATTCGGGAGCTCCCGGTAAGGAGGCCATTCTGGGCCGATCGGACGAAATCTTTCCCCGCCATTCCGAGGGCGATCTGGTGCGTCTGGCAGACGGGAAGCTGTTGGCGGTGTGGTCCCGCTTCAAGAATCGCAGCGATCACGGCGAATCCGAGGTCGTGGGCCGATACAGCGAGGACCAGGGTCTGACCTGGGGGGAGATCGAATCCTTCGCCTCGATCTCTGAGGCGGAGCACTCCTCCAACTCCAACCTGATGAGTGCCAGCCTGCTTAGCCTCTCCTCTGCCGGAAGAATCTTCTTCAGCTATATGGGCAAGGAGGAGACCGAGCCAGAGAATGAAGACTTCAACCGAAAGATCCGATCGGCGGTCTACGCGCGCTTCTCCGACGATGGCATCCACTTTTCGCGACCCAGGCGCATTTCCGATCCTGACCACTACTATGTCGTCAACAACGCCCGGGCGCTTCAGCTCTCGAGTGGACGTATTCTAATCCCCACTGCAGTCGCCTTGGATCCGGGCAAGGAACTGGGTTGGATCAAACAGTCCTGCCTTACCTTCTATTCGGACGATCAGGGAGCCAACTGGAAGCAAGGCAGCGCCTGCACGCTGACGCCCCAGGATGTGCCCGGCAGGGAATCCCGTGAGCTGACCCTCCAAGAACCTGGCCTGATCGAATTGAAGGACCAGCGGATCCTCATGGTGATGCGGACCCGCCTGAATCATCCCTACAAGAGTCTCTCGGAGGATGGAGGAGAAAGCTGGAGCAAGCCCGTTCCTATCTCCGAAATCGTCGCGCCGACTTCACCCCAGACGCTGTTTCGGCTACCCCAGTCGGGCGATATCGCCATGATCTACAATAATAATTCCCTGGGGGCCGAGGCAAAATGGTCGGAGCGGCGTCCCCTTGCCTTCGCCGTGAGCAAGGATGAGGGCCGGAGCTTTCGGTACCGAAAGGTAATCGAGGAAGTCGAAGGCCGTTGTTGGGCTTACCACTCTGCCCGTGTCTATGGAGACAAGCTCTACCTCCTTTACTACGAGTGGTATCAGGGGCACCCCACCTTTTTCTTCACCGACTTCAAGTTGTCGATCATCCCGATCGAGTGGTTTGAGGCTTGACTAAGCTGAAACTTCAAGAATACGTCGCACACGTCTCTAGTCCTCGGACAGCGCGTCGAACGGGACCCGTTGGCCGGCAGTATCAACCTATTTCAGCAAGACTAGACTTCCCGGACTCTTGTCACGACCTGAGGGTGAACTACCAGTATTACAAAGCCAAGTCCGTCAGAGCCGCGAACGACTTGAGCCGTTAGCAACATGAGGCCAAGTTCCGAGGAGAGATCTGGGCAACTCTTCCCCACGCAGTGACGCACGATATGGCCTATCCTCGACCGAAGGCTCTTTCCCGGATGGGGCCAGCGCTTCCTGGGGGACGGGACTAATCTGGTTTCAGCTTTCAGGTTGCAGCTTACCGGTCAAACAGCGATGCAAAGATCCAAAACTGGCAGCCGGCCAACGCCAGGACGGCTCAATCACTACTGGAAGTCACGAGATCGCTAATTCGGATTCGGGTGAGCCCCACGTCTTCCTTGTTGATCGAGTACACAACGTAGAGGTGATCCCCATAGACCGTGGCTCCCGGATACTGCCAGCCTGGAAGCTTGTTCTCCCCTGGAAAACGCATGGTAGTATCCTCGCCCCGCACCACGAAGGCGCGATCGAAAGTTACCCCGTCCTGGCTCAGAGAGACCGTCAGGGGAACTCGCCGACCGATGAAGTCGTAGACCGAGCCTGGACTCTGATTGGGATTATTGATGATGAAGGCGGATCCGTCGGGGAGATTACCCGCGAAAGATCGGGCAGTAGCGTCGGGGAAATTGGTCTGCGCTGGCAGCGTCCAGGTGAGACCGTCATCCCTGCTGGTGCTGGCGTATAGCCAGGGGTTGCTGTTTTCACTGCGAAAAAGCATCACCACCACTCCGTCGCGACGCTGAAACCAAGTGGGCTCGGGATAACGCAGATCCGCGGTTTCTGGGAGGCTGCCCTCCTGCCATCCGCTAGTCCCGTCGTCCTGTCGAGAATAGAGCAGCCGAGGCTGCTTGAGGTTCGACTGCCCGTTGAGCAGCAGGTCTCCTGATCGAAGGACCCGAGGCGCTTCGAGGAAAGATCCCGTAGCGATTTCGAGTTCTTCGCCCCAGACTGATCCATCCTTTGATGACTTGGCGTAGAGGCTGAATGAGGTGCTGCCCGGATCGCCCCTCACGACCGTATAGTAGGCCACCAGCACTTCGCCCGCTGCTCTAAAGCCAGTGGCCACACAAGTGGCTGACCCCTTCAGACCGTCGGGATCGGGCGCCAGGGTGCTGGGCTCGGACCAGTTAAGGCCATCTCCCGAAGTGCTGTAGAGAACGCGCTGTCCATTGTAGTCCTCATGCTCGATGCCGTTGGACCACATGGCGTAGAGCCGATTCTCAAATACTCCAATGTTCGCGTGGTGGCAGAACTTGTAGCCTTCGGCGGTAGCCCGATAGAGCGTGACATTCTCTCCAGCAATAACGGGTAACCCCAGGGTCGCGAACTGATCCTGATCGAACATACCTTCTACCGCTTCGATCAGCGGCTCCGTCGTGGGAAGGGGGTCCGCTTCTTCGCAAGCAGTCAGCGCGCCTAGCAAGAAAAGCAGGAGGGCGATTTCACGAGATCGGGGCATACGCCAAAGCATACAACATCCGAGTCTCCAGCAGGAGATTGAGAAGCCGCGCTATGTCTCTCCCCTTGACCCTGAGGCTCCTGAGCCAGATACTCAGGACCGCGGAGTTTGCTGGGTCTATCCGATTGCTGGACGACCGGGTTTCCTGGCCAATCGAGCCAGAGGCTCGACACTATGAATCTCAAACAAGCCTTCCAACGACTGAGGCTCCTTGGGGTGGACGACGAAACTCCACCGGTTGAGGCGAAATACATTATTCTGGTCAACTCGGTACTGGGGTAGCCTTTCTCCTCGGTCTGATTTATCTGGTGTTGAACCTCGGCCGGTTAGGTATTTCGTTTCTGGGAATTGCTCCTAATCTGGTCACGCTGGTCTCTTGCGCCGCGGCACTCTGGCTCAATCAGAGGAAACGGTACTGGCTCGCGACCACCTCCTTCATTGCTCTCGCCTGTATCAGTCTCTTCAGTTGGGTCGGGCTTTATGGCAGTGAGTCTCTAAGCTATTTCTTCACGCTGCCCCTGATTGGCGCGATACCTCTGGTCTATCCTCCGAGACATCGGGTGACCGCGCTGGTTCTTACAGCCTTCGGCGTAGCAGTGTTCCACTCGCTAGCCTTTCTTGGGCCCGCGATCAAACCCCTCCTGGCGCTCGACCTGGGGATACATCGGTCGTTCCGAGTCGTTACCCTGGTCTTGTTGCCTCTGGTGATCGCGTTTGTCTCCTTCTATTCCCACGCGGGCACGGTCGCAGCCGAGCAAAAGCTGGCCCGACGCTCGCAAGAGTTGGCGGAGGCATTGGAGAACTTAAAGCAGACTCAGGGTCTGCTGATCGAATCCGAGAACCAGGCACGACTCAACCGGGTCACGGCCGGGATTCTACACGAGCTTAATACCCCTTTGGGGGCGCTTCGCTCCTCGGTAGACGTCGTGGTGAGGACGCTTGGCCGCCAGGCTTCGCCCGAGGGGAAAACGAACCACGATGTTTCTAAATCGGATCCCACGGCCCAGGCGCTTACCCTGTTGAGAACGAGTAGCGAGCGAATCTCCAACATCATCGAGAGTCTGCGACAATTCGTAGGTCTCGACGAAGCAGAGCGAAAGCCCTTTGACGTTCGCAAGAGTGTGGATATCTCGCTTCGTCTACTGGAGTTCTCCCTGGGCGCTCGAGTTGAGGTGAAGCGAGATTATCCCGCTGCTCTTCGTCCTGTCTTGTGTTATCCCGTCAGACTGAACCGGGTTTTCTTGAATCTGCTTCAGAACTCGATCCAGGCGATCGAAGGGACAGGCGTCATCCGAGTCAGCGTATCAGAAGGTGTCGATGGCATTGAGGTCGAGATCACCGACTCTGGAAGCGGCATTTCTCAAGACCGTATAGCTGAGGTTTTCAAGTTTGAGCTCGCCCCCAAAGGTCGGCGCGTAGGAATGCGAATGGGGCAGTACCTTTCCTTGGAGCTTGGAACTTGCTTCTTGACACTTGTCTGGGAATTGGTCCCTTGGGACTTGGGACCTGCTTCTTAGCTTTGCCGTGCACTCTGCTTCGAATACTCGTAACAGGGTCCGCCCGGAGGAGTAACTCGGGTCGAGCGCTCCTCCTACACACATGGGATTCCGCTTATGGCTGCTTCCTTCCGGACCTGACCAGTTTCGCGGGCACACGTTGTGGAGGACCCAACCCTTCAACATTACTCCGCAGAGCCGATTGTCCTGAGACAAGAGATCCTCAGCAAAGCATTCAGTCCCGCTATAGCGGATTGCGGGTCATCCTCGATTTCTCGGGGAATCAGGGCACCGCTAGCGCCCCACCTAGCACGGCAGAACCCATCATAGAACATCTTGGCGCCTGGGATCTGGGAGATTATCTGGGAATGGTGCCTTGGAACCTTGGGACCTTATTTCGGGAGGACCAGCCGGAATCCGAATTGGTTGCACCCGCAGTCTTGCGGAACAGTTTATATTAACGATCCCAGCCGTGCCCTCCCGAGGTCGGAGACTTGGGATCCTCACTCAATGCAGCTTTGATTCCAGTCCGGAAGCACACTCGTAAGTGTGGGAAACAAATCGGTTATAATCTAGTGGTCCTGTTGATGAGCGGGCGTCATCGGATCCGCGGAGATCAATAAGTCCGACTGCCCATGTGACTTTGATAGCGGCGGTACCGGAAATGGGGGACAGCTGATAAAGGAAACGGGAATCAAGACGAGGAGAAAGTGCCGATGCAGGACCGAGGATTCCGCAGCAGTATCACGACTCAGGGACGACGTATGGCTTGAGCCCGGGCCCTCTGGCGGGCAACCGGAATGAAGACGGAAGATTTCCAGAAACCCATCATCGCGATTGCCAATTCCTTCACCCAATTCGTCCCGGGACACGTCCACCTTCACCAGGTTGGCCAGCAAGTCAAGCAGGTCATCGACGCCAGTGGTGGCTTTGGGGTTGAGTTCAATACCATCGCCGTGGACGATGGAATCGCCATGGGTCACGATGGAATGCTCTACTCCCTGCCTAGTCGAAAGCTGATCGCCGACAGTGTGGAGTACATGGTTCAGGCGCACAAGGCCGACGCCATGATCTGCATCTCCAACTGTGACAAGATTACGCCGGGGATGCTCCTGGCCGCCATGCGTTTGAACGTCCCTACCATCTTTGTTTCGGGGGGTCCCATGGAAGCTGGGGCCGCCCTGCTGTCGACGGGTCCCGCCAAACTCGACCTGGTAGATTCCATGATCGCGGCCGGCGACGATAGTATCAGCGATGAGGAAGTGGAGAAGATGAAGGAGGCCGCCTGCCCTACCTGCGGCTCCTGTTTCGGAATGTTTACGGCCAACAGCATGAACTGTCTCAACGAGGCGATCGGTTTGGCTCTGCCTGGAAACGGAACCATTCTGGCGACCCATGCCCTGCGCTGGAAGCTCTTCGAGCAAGCCTCCCAGAAAATCGTCAAAATGGCCAAGGCCTACTACCTGGAAGGCGATGAGTCGGTCCTTCCTCGAAGTATTGCAACCTTTGAGGCTTTCGAGAACGCCATGACGTTGGACATCGCCATGGGTGGATCAACCAATACCGTTCTTCATCTTCTGGCAGCGGCCCAGGAGGCGGGTGTGGATTTTACGATGGCCGAGATCGACCGGTTGTCGCGCCAGGTCCCTTGCATCTGCAAACTGTCCCCTTCGACAAGCCAGTACCATATCCAGGATTGTTCCCGAGCGGGTGGCATTCCGACCATTCTGGGTGAACTGGAGCGCTCGGGCAAGATCAACAGTGATGAGAAAACCGTGTCCGGGGCCACCCTGGGCCGGATGATTGAGGAGAATGATGTACGCCGAGAGGGCTCGGAAGAGTTCGCCCGCCGCCGCAGCTTGGTTGCGCTCGGAAACGTGAGGACCAGGGAAGCCTTTTCACAGGAAAAATATGTCGATTCAGCTGATCTTGACTCGGCCGACGGTTGCATTCGCTCAGTAGCCTCAGCCTACAGCCAGGATGGTGGATTGGCGGTCCTCTTTGGCAACCTCGCCGAGGAGGGGTGTATCGTGAAGACTGCGGGTGTGGACGAGTCCCTCTGGGTGATGGAGGGTCCGGCTCGGATCTTCGAGTCCCAGGAGGAAGCCTGTGAAAGCATACTCGACAACCAGCTGAGACCCGGAGACGTGGTGGTGATTCGCTATGAGGAACCTAAGGAAGGACCGGGTATGCAAGAGATGTTGTACCCCACCTCTTATGTGAAGTCGAAGCACCTGGGCTCCAAGTGTGCCCTCCTGACTAATGGTCGTTTCAGCGGCGGGACGAGTGGCCTCTCGATTGGACATGTCTCCCCCGAGGCAGCCGAGGGGGCGCCATTGCCCTGCTCGAGGAAGGGGATACAGTTCGGATAGATATTCCGAATCGCAGCATCAATGTATTGCTTAAGGAAGAGGAGCTGGTGAGACGAAGACGCGAGATGGAAGCACGAGGCGCAGACGCTTTTCGCCCTCGGGGACGCCAGCGCCACACCTCAGCGGCCCTTCAGGCCTATGCTGCCCTCACCACCAGTGCAGCACGCGGAGCTGTTCGCGATCTCAACCAGATCCAAAACGGAGGAGGACAGTCATGAAACAGATACCGAAGCAGAGTTCGTCGAGACGTGAATTTCTGAAAAGGACCGGCCGTCTTGCCGCCACCTCCGCGCTTGCGGGGGTTGCGATACCGCACGTCCATGCTGGTGAGGACAATACCATCCGGCTGGCGTTGATAGGTGCCGGTGGTCGGGGCACCGGAGCTGCCCTGAATGCTTTGTCGGTGCCGAACGGTCCGACCAAGCTGGTGGCGATGGCGGATGTCTTCCCTGAGCGGATGATGAGCAGCTGCAAGATACTCGTACAAAGGATTGCTCAGGGGCTGATGCCGGGCAAAGGAGGGAAGCTTTCGGATCTGCTCGATGTCCCCCAGGACCGACAGTTCTTGGGCTTCGACGGCTATAGAAAGGCCATGGATCTCCTCAGTCCAGGAGACATTGTGATCCTCACGACGCCTCCGGCGTTTCGCTGGGTTCATTTTGGCTACGCCATCGAGAAGGGTCTCAACGTCTTCATGGAGAAACCGGTGACCGTCGACGGTCCCTCGACTCGAAGAATGCTTGCACTCGGCCAGAAATCGGTCGCAAAGAATCTCAAAGTGGGCGTGGGATTGATGTGCCGTCACTGTAGAGCCCGCGGCGAGCTCTACGATCGAATCAAGGGAGGTGGGATCGGTGATGTGATTGCGTTGCGCGCTTATCGGGTTGCCGGACCAACGGGTTCAGCGGTTTCAGGTCCGAAGCCGGAGGGCATCAGCGAACTGCTCTACCAGATCAAGAGATTCCATTCTTTTCTCTGGGCCAGCGGAGGATGTTACAGCGATTTCCTCATCCACAACATCGATGAGTCGTGTTGGATGAAGGACGCCTGGCCGGTGCGGGCCAAGGCCAGCGGCGGCCGCCACTATCGCGGTGACTCGATCGACCAGAACTTCGACAACTACTCGGTGGAATACACCTTCGCCGATGGGGCCAAATTGTTTTTGGAAGGCCGCAGCATCCCCAGGTGCTGGAACGAATTTGCCAGCTATGCACAGGGGAGCAAGGGATCGGCCGTCATATCCACAAGCGGCCATATTCCCGCTTTGTGCCGTATCTACAAGGGCCAGAATCAAACCGATGAAGACCCCGTCTGGTCCTTTCCCCAGCCGGAGCCAAATCCCTACCAGTTGGAGTGGGATGATCTCATCGAGGCCATCCGTAAGGACCAGCCCTTCAACGAGGTGAAACGTGGAGCCGAGGCCAGTCTAGTGACGTCCATGGGACGAATGGCGGCGCACACCGGCCAGATCGTTACCTGGGACGACATTCTCAACCACGACCACGAGTTCGCTCCCGGTCTCGATCAGCTCACGCTGAACTCGGAAGCACCGCTGCAGCTTGGACCCGACGGGAAATATCCCATCCCGCAACCGGGTATCACCACGACGCGGGAGTATTAGCCCGGATTCAGTCCGGAACGACTGCGATGGCCTCGACTTCCAGCAGCCATTTGCCGTCCAATTTTACCTGTACCAGTGTCGATGCCGGAGGAGCCTCCATATTGAGAAATCGGGCTCGGATTTCCCGCAGCTTGGAGGTCTGTTCCATGTCGGTCACGTAGTAGTTGATCTTGACGATATCCTCGAACTCGGCGCCTGCTAGCTCGAGACTGCGCCGGATATTGAGGAAGGTATTTCTGGCCTGAGAGGCGAAGTCCGCGGGTAGATTCCCTCTCGAGTCGGTGCCGCCCTGGCCGGATATGAAGATCATCCGACCTGGAGGGGAGGAGACTACTTCGGTGTAGCCGGAAGGCTTCTCTCCTCCTGGGTTGAGAAACTGCTTCGAGTCCTTTCCCGGGGTTGCCGTCCACCCCAGAACCACACCAAAGGTCAATACTGCGACGGGCGCAAGGCGATCAAGCTTCATTTTTCCTGTTTCCTCCATCTGGGGTTGATCATGGTAATTCGGTAAGGACGATGTCGCGGTACCAGGCCTCGCTCGGTGGCCCGCTGTGGATCTGTAGGCAGATCACGCCTTTCCGCTCGATTCCGGCTTCCTTCTCCACATAGTCGACGGTCGAATGCCCGTTGAGCCAGAGCTGAATTCGGTTTCCTCCTGCCTGGATGCGGTAGGTATTCCAGTCGTCCTGTTCCAGAATCCGCTTCAGTTCCTCCGGATCCGGTTGAGCGAGGATTTCTCGGCGCCGGGATTCGTCGTAGAGGGCTCCCCAGTAGACCTGTCCCATATCCGCTTGATAGCCAATTACCTCATGATGGTCGGGAATGCGGCGGCTGCGAATCTGAATGCCTGCGTTGCCCTTGCCTGCCTCCAGCTTCACCTTTAGCTCCAGCTCGAAATCCCCGAATTCTCTTCGGGTGCAGAGAAATTCATTGCGCGGGATTTTCTGGGAGAGTGAGCCGCCAACAATTGACCCCGCCTCTATCCGGAACCACTGGAGATTTCCCTCCCAGCCCTCGAAACTGTGCCCGTCGAAAAGGGCGAAATTTTCTCTGGATTCGGGGGCGACCGTTTGGCCAAGGACAAGACTAATGACACAGAATAGATTAGAAAAAAGAAGAGTCAGAAGAAGAAAAAGAGTGTGCATAACCTTCCTCCTTGCTTTGGGCTCCCTCCCAACCATCCAAGCCTGTAACTGTCGATACAGAGGTACGCCGCAGCTACACCGAAGGTGTTATTGCGTGTAGCCCAGGGTTGTAATGCGAAGCGAGCTACCCTGGGTTTTTAGTTGCCCCGCCTTTTATACGCTGAAAGCGTTATTTCCAAAAACGTTTCCGGTCGGCAATAACCCCATTTTCGATCAAGTTTCAGATTGCTTCCTCTGTAGGACGGGAACTCCTGCCCGTCGTGTACTCGACGGGCAAGAGTGCCCGTCCTACAAGCTGGTACTTGACAGATCCGCTGCCCTCCGGGTCATCTCGACAGCTACATCCTTGAGCGCTCCCCTCAAGACTTCTGGGAACTTATAGGCCTTCACCTCGACCATCGAAATCCTATCGTCTCGGAGCACTGTGCTACAGACCGCCCCGGTCAGTGCTTCGAGGAGGGCGTAACAGCCCTGGCCGACGGCCGCACGAATCTCCTCGACCAGCTGCCGGTAATCCACGGTTTGCTCCAGGTCGTCGGTTTGTGCGGCCGTTTCCAGGTCCAGGTGCAGAATCAGGTCGAGCAGAATCCTCTGGGCAACTGCTCGCTCTTCCTCGGTGACGCCGATGTGTGCTTGACACGAAATCTCACGTAGATGGATTTTATCCATTGTTAGTGCCCTGTATGAAATCCGCCACTCGACCCCAGTAGGGTTCCGGGTCAAATTTATGGGTGTCGTTATGGCGAGCTCCCGAAATCCGATAGAAGTACTTCTCGCCTGGCAGCCCTTGGAATACCTTTTCTCCCATGAGAAAGGGAACGATTTCATCCTTGTCTCCGTGGATCACGAGCGCCGGACAGGACAGATCCTCGAGGAACTCGACGGTGGGGAAGCGATAGCGCGAAAGGAGACTGAGGACACCCAGCAACGGATAGTGCTTAACCAGGGAGGCCTTGTCGGGAAACGTCGATTCCAAGATCAGGCCGTTGGGTTCTCGGAGCGTGCTGGCATAGGACGCGGTCACCCCACCCAGCGATCTTCCCCAGTAGATTACCGGGGCCCCCGGAGTGTGGCAGTTGTCCCAGAAGTAGCCGACCGCGGCTCTAGTGTCCTTGTAGATCCCTGTCTCGCTGGGTGAGCCGCTGCTTCGCCCGTACCCACGGTAGTCGAAGATAAAGACCGTCAAGGACCTGAGATACATCTCCGCAAGCAGCCCCAGATAGATAGACAGGTTCCCACCGTTTCCATGAAAAAAAAGAACTTCTGCTTGTGGGCGGGGATGCTTCAGGAGCCAAGAATGGATGGTTTCTCCGTCATCGGTCATCAAGGAGACCGCCTCGAATGGAATCCCCACGTCGTCGGGAGTCTGATGTTCTCCGCGCATCGGAAAGAAAGCGACGTGAGGCTCGAGATAGAGCACGAAGAGTTTCAGGAGGATCAGTCCGCCGACAATAGCGGCTCCCCAGAGGAGTGGTTTGATCATGAGCTCTCAGGCTAATTTACTGGATTGGGAAGGTCGAGTATATTAGTGACTGGAAAGGAGAGGCAAGGAATCATGACGCTACTTCGAGATGTGACCATCCAGTATTTCGGACATTCCACGTTCCTGTTCACCACTCCTGGGGGCAGCAAGCTGCTGATCGATCCCTGGGTGGAGGGAAATCCATCTTGTCCCCCTGAGCTGAAGAAGATCGATTCGATAGACACGATGCTTATCACCCACGGGCACTTCGACCACATCCAGGATGCGGTCGCCCTGGCCCGTCAGCACCAGCCCCAGATTGGCTGTAATATCGAGATAGGGGTTTGGTTGGAAAGCAAGGGTGTCGAGAACGTCAACTCCATGAACAAGGGTGGAACCCAGCAGATCAATGATCTGCGCGTCACCATGGTGGATGCCCATCATAGCAGCGGCATTCAAGACGACGATGGCACTATCGTCTATGGGGGACAGGCGGCTGGCTACGTGCTCGAGTTCGAGAACGGATTCCGAATCTACTACGCCGGGGACACCTGTGTTTTCGGTGATATGAAGATCATTGCGGAGCTGTATCAGCCTGAGGTCATCTTCTTTCCAATCGGAGACCACTTCACCATGGATCCGAGGGAAGCAGCCTACGCCTGTCGTCTCATGAATGCCAAGAAGGTGATCCCGATGCATTACGGTACCTTTCCTCTACTGAGGGGGACACCGCAAGAGCTCCAGGAGCTCACTCAGGACATTGGCACCCAGGTATTGGAGATGGCCCCTGGTGAAACGTTGGAATAGGGCCTCATGAATACGGAAACGCTCTCCCAATACGATGCGGTGGTTCATGCCGTTGGCCTGATCGACCTGTCAGATCGTGGCAAGATCGAAGTCACCGGACCCGACCGGGTTTCCTTCCTCCACTCGATGATCAGCAACGAGGTGGCGGGTCTTCCCGAATACGCTGGACGCTACGGAATCTTTCTAACGGCGCGCGGCAAGATGGTGTCCGATTTCTACTACTATCGCTTTCCCGATTTTCTTCTGCTGGACATAGATCGGTCGCTTTTGACCAAGCTGCTGGGCGAGTTGGAAAAGTACATTATCATGGAAGAGGTCGACTTGTCCGATGTCTCGGCAGGCTACAGTCACTTCTCTCTGCAGGGCCCCGAGTCCCCCAGGTTACTGCAAGATCTGTTCGGTGAAAGCGGGCCTCAGGAAGGCTTCGAGATCCAACAGCTAGACCAGCCGGGAGGACATGTCTGGCTGATTCGGCGTCCCGATCTTGCTGATCAGGGTTTCGAGTTGGTCTGCCCGGCCGAGATGGGATCCGACTTGCATGCTGCCATCCAGCAAAAAGGAGTTGCTCTGGGAATGCAGGAGCTAGACGAGGAATCCTGGAACGTTCTCCGGACCGAGGCTTGGATTCCCCGGTTTGGCATCGATATGGACGAGACCCGATATCCCATGGAAGCGCGTCTGGACCGGGCGATCAGCCTTACCAAGGGCTGCTACCTGGGGCAGGAAGTAGTCGCCAAGGCCACTCATATCGGTGGCGTGAACAATCTACTGATGGGGTTGAAGTTGGACGGCGGGGCGCCTCCGGCTCAGGGAGCCCGGGTGCTCAATGAGGAGGGTAAAGAAATTGGGAGTGTCACCAGTGCTGTCCTCTCGCCCCGACTGGACTGCCCAATCGCCTTTGCCTACTTGAAGCGAGGGTTCGCGTCTGCGGGGAGTCGATGCCGAGTCGAGCTCTCCGATGGGGAAGCAGCGTCCGCCGAAATCGTGGAACGGTTTCTCTAGCGAGGGGTAAGGGTTGGGTTGCATGCGGAAGTCATCCGTCCAGGAAGAGCTCGCCAGAATCACTGGGATGGGCCTCGAGGAGATCCAAGACGAGTTCGTGTCGCTGGCCGAGATGCAGCGACACATCATGCCCGACCCCGAGCGCCTGACCGTTTTCGGCAACTACGATATCTTCGGGATGACCCTGCCCACCGCGGTGGTAGGAGGCGATTACTACGACTTCGTTGATCTCGATGGGCGCTTTGGCTTGCAGGGTCGCATGGCGTTGGTGATTGCTGACGCCTCCGGCCATGGGCTGGTAGCGGCCATGCTCATCCGAGATTTCAATACCGCCCTCTATACAGCCATCTCCTTCGAATCCCACTACGCGCGGGATACTACCAAGCTTCTCTTCCCTAAGATCAACCGGCGGATGTTCTGGTCTTCCCAGCCCAATCAGTTCATCACGGCCTTCTACGGCGAGCTTCAGCTCGACGGCACATTGCGCTACACCAACGCTGGACATCACAGCCCACTCCTCTTCCAGAAAGACGGGATCGTCTCGCTGGATACCGGGGGGTTCGTCCTGGGAGCCTTTCGTTACCCACCTGTGGATCATGAGGTGGGGGAAGCACGTATGGAAGTGGATGATGTCCTGCTCTGCTACACGGACGGCATTATCGAGTCAGAGAACCCGCTGGGCCAGGACTATGGGTCGGAAAGATTGAAGGGGTTGGTCGATGGTGTTCGAGAGCGGGCTTCCCACGAGATCTTTGATGTCATCGTTCGGGATCTGGCAGAGTTCAGTGAGGGTGTGGGACAAGTAGACGACCGGACAGTGATCGTGATCAAGAGGCAGTGAAACTGCGCCGGGAACCTCTAGCACCAACATCGATAGCTGAGCCACGCTTGTAGGACGAGCACTCCTGCCCGTCTGTGTCCTCGACGGGCAAGAGTGCCCATCCTACGAAGATCACGGCTTTGTCAGCTGACGACTCTTGCATGATCTCCTAGCAAATGAAGTTTCAGGTTAGTGTCCCCCAGCGGTGCTGCCCCATTCGAGAGCGAAACTTCCGGCTACTGGGGATTTGTGCGTCACTGCGTGGGGAAGAGTTGTCCGGCTCTCTCCTCGAAACCTGGGCTCATTTTTCTAACGGCTCAAGTCGTTCGCGGCTCTGTCGGACTTGGATTCGCAACGCTGGCAGTTCACCCGTTGGCGGCACCTTCGGAGGACAGAAGACATGCGACGTTCAACGAATTCTTGAAGTTTCAGCTTAGGCGAGAAGCTCTTCAACTGCCTGCCGGATTGCCCCGGAGCTGATTCCTTGCCACTCCATCAGCTCACCTGAGCCACCCGAACGGGAGAGTTTGCTGACCGCAAGCTTGCGAAACCTGGTCTGTTCCCCTGCCAGCGCGCCCAGGACTGCATCACCCAGGCCCCCCTCCGCATAGTGATCCTCCACCGTTACCATGGTTCCGGTCTCCTGGACGGCTTGCCTCAGGGTGGTGCCGTCGACCGGTTTGATGCTGTAAAGATCGATCACCCGCACCGGGATGCCCTGGTCAAGGAGTTCCTCATAGGCAGTCAGCGCCTCGTGCAGTGTGATTCCTGCGGCTACAATCGTGGCCTGGTCGCCTGGACTGGTGCGAAGGACTCGGGAGCCGCCGACCGAAAACTCATCCTCACTCGAATAGAGAATGGGGGTCTTGGGGCGAGTCGTTCGGAGGTAGACGATGCCGGCAGTTTCTGCCGCCAGTGACACCAGTCGCTCTGCCGAAACACCATCACTGGGGTAGAGGACGGTAGAGCCGGCGACTGCCCGCATCATCGCAAGGTCCTCCAAACCCATTTGTGAGGGGCCGTCCTCACCGATCGAGACCCCAGCATGAGAGCCGCAGAGTTTGATATTGGAACGGGAGATAGCCGCCATGCGGATCTGGTCGTAGCCACGTGTCAGAAAACAGGCGAACGTCGAGGCAAAGGGAATCTTTCCCACGGCGCTCATTCCTACAGCCGCTCCCACCATTGCTTGCTCGGCAATGAAGCATTCCACAAACCTCTCCGGATAATCCTCCAGAAACTTCTCGGAGTAGGTCGAGTTCTTGGTGTCCCCGTCGAGGACCACCACCCGGGGATTACTGGCCCCCAGTTTCCTCAGGGCATTGCCGTAGGCCTGGCGGGTGGCTACCATCTCGTCGGCTCCATAGTCGGGCGGGGCAGGAGAGCCGCCCAGGATCGCTTCCGAGGAGGGGACAGGAGATGAGGGCTTGGCCACGCTCAAAGGCTGCTCAAGCTCCAGGTAATCTCCTATGTCGTTGAGGGCATCCTCCAGCTGTGCGCCGGCGGCACAGGGCTTACCGTGCCATCCGTCCTTGTCCTCCATGAAGGAGACGCCTTTGCCCTTGAAGGTTCGAGCGACCAGAATAGAAGGCTGCCCTTGTACCGAAATCGCCGATTCCAGAGCCGCGTTTATTTCCTCTACGCTATGACCGTCTACGATCTGACTGTGCCATCCGAAGGCGGAGAAGCGTTGGGAGTAGGTCTCGACGTCGTGACCATACATGGTAGCCTGGCTCTGCCCCAGGCGATTCACGTCCAGCAGGGCAACCAGATTGTCGAGCTTGTAGTAGCTCGCCATGGCTGCCGCCTCCCAGACCGACCCCTCGGCGGCCTCACCATCTCCGATCAGGACGAAGATGCGGTTGGCCAGCTTATCCCGTTGGCTCGACAGAGCCATGCCCGTGCCTATAGCCAGACCCTGACCCAGAGAGCCGGTCGCGACATCGACCCAGCGATTACGTGGGGTGGGATGCCCCTCCAATTCACTGTCCATCTTTCTCAAGCTCAGAAGCTTCTCGGTCGGGAATGCACCAGCTTCCGACAGGGCAGCATACAGAACCGGGGCGGCATGCCCCTTTGAAAGGATGAAACGATCGTTGTGGGGGCTTTCCGGGTTCTGGATGTCGAAGCGGAGGAAATGAAAAAACAGCGTGGAAACGAGTTCTGCACTGGAGAGACAGGAACTGGGATGACCGGAAGCAGCTTCCGTCGTCGACTCCAGAGAATGTCGGCGAAGGCGATTCGCCATGGCATTGAGGGACCGGATTGTTTCAGGTGTCATCACGGCCTTTCAGATTCTTCGGTCATGGGGGAAAGGTTATTGCTGTTCGCTCTGAGAGTCGTACTATAGGTGAGGCTTTCGACCCCTGTCAACAGAGTTCTCTGGGGAATAAGGGGGAGGACCAAGACAAAGCCCATAGGGTTGCAGGAGAGCGTTCAAATGATGTTGGAACCGGGCGATGTTGCTATCGAATTTGAGTGTGTCACGTTGACGAGAACACCAGGAGGCAAGCCAGAAGACGAAGGGCCGCCGGATCTCGCTGTCCGCCCTTGGCGACTCGCAGACGGCTTGTCACAGGGACCCGTGCTTCTGATGTTCGTGAAAGTTGGATGCCCTACCTGTGAATACGCGCTCCCTCTGATCGATCGTATCTATCGGAACTATCCAGAGTCACGTGTTTCCATGGTGGCGCTGGCGCAAGAGAGTGGGCGTGGGGCACGGAGGCTGATCCAGGATGCAGATCTCCACCTCGCAGTGGGGCTGGACTCGAGGCCCCATTCGATTGGCGAATCCTACGGCGTGTCCTTTGTCCCGACCTTCTTCTACATCCGGCCGGATGGGACCATCGAGAATGCGATCGAGTCTTTTGCCCGGGAAGAGCTGAAGGAGATCAATGTCAAGATCGCTGGGGAGGGCGGGGTCGCGGTTCTACCCTTCTTCTCGCCCGATGAGGGCGTCCCCGTATTTCGACCCGGCTGAAGCAGCAGAAACGCAAGCTAGCCGGGCGCTAGCGCTTCGAAGGGTCAGGAACGTCTGAACGTCTGAACGTCTGAACGTCGCACGTCTCTGCTCTCGGGAAAGTGCGACGAACGGTTCCAAGAGATACTTCGAATGGCGAGACGATCATGAAGAATCTCCAGATGACTTGGCCGCGACCGGGAAGCGGACCCTGATCAGCTGGGGGCGGAATTAAGCTGAAACTTCAATTGGCTCCGGCGGGTCGACGTGGGTTCGGTCTCCAGGCCGAAGTATTCTTCTTTTCGAGCCTTTGGCTCGATACACGGCGGCCTGGAGACCGCCGCCACGGCCGGGACTCCAAGTTTCCTTCTCGAATGGGGCCAGTGTTTCCTGGGGGTGGGACTGACCTTAAACTCTTTTCTATGCGGTCGTCGTGGATCATCCGCCCAGCGTGATCATTTCGATCTTCTCGTGGTCCTTTGGTCGATAGCTTTCACTCGAAGCTAACTGTTCCCAGCGCAGGTCGGAGTAGCGGTCGACTCTTCTCGACCAGATTGAGGTAATTGCCTCCAGGATCTCAGCATCCCCTGCACCCTTTCGGAGAAGCGACTTCAAGTCATGACCACTGGATGCGAAAAGGCACGTGACTAACTTCCCGTCTGCGGTCAGACGGGCTCGCGTACAGCTCGAACAGAACGATTCGGTCACTGACCCGATCACTCCCACTTGTCCCTTTCCGTCGATGAATTCGTAGTCCACCGCCGGCGCTCGAAGGTCTCTTCTACCGATCTCTCGGAGCGGGAAGTGCGACTGGATCACATCGAGGATCTCTCTCTTGGTGACGGTCTTCTCCAGGCTCCAGGTATTCGCATTTCCCACGTCCATGTATTCGATGAAGCGGAGCAGGAGGCCGTTGTCTCTGGAGAACCTGGTGAGTTCCAGGATCTCGTCGTCGTTGACCCCTCGAACTACCACGGCGTTTATCTTCAGGGGCACTAGACCGGCCTGCTTGGCTGCCTCGATTCCCTCCAAGACTGCCTCGAGAGTCCCTCTCTTGGTGATTCGCTTGAATTTTTCGGGGTCCAGCGTATCCAGACTGACGTTGATCCGTGATAGCCCGGCTTCTTTCAAAACCACTGCCTTCTGGGCAAGAAAAGAGCCGTTGGTGGTCAGACTCAGATCTTTCAGTCCCGGCAAGACGGACAACTTGCCGATCAGCTGCTCGAGATCTTTCCTGACCAAAGGCTCCCCGCCGGTGATCCGGAGCTTCTCGACTCCCAGACGAAGGAAAAGGCCGGCCAGTCGCTCGATCTCCTCGAACCGGAGTAGCTCCGTCTTATCAATCCAGTCGTACTCGTCCAGGGGCATGCAGTACTGGCAGCGGTAGTTGCACCGATCCGTCACTGAGATACGGAGGTCCTTGAGGGGCCTGTGATAGGTGTCCCCAAGATTCATGAGGGCATTATGCTCTGGGGGAGACGGGCGTTCAACCGAGGAGCGCTGGCCCCTCGATTAGACCTGAAAGGATTCACCGCAGCCACAGCTGCCGGTCACGTTGGGATTGTTGAACCTGAAGCCGGCTGCCTGCAGTGTCTCGACGTAGTCGATTTCGGTGCCATCCAGATAGACCATGCTCTGGGGATCAACCAGTAGCTGGAATCCTTCTACCTGGACCACGTCGTCGCCTTCGCGGCTCGCTTGTTCCAGCTTGAGAGTGTACTGGAAGCCGGAGCAGCCTCCTCCTTCGACGCCAACCCGGATGCCCACATAGGATGCGGCTTGTTCCCCAATGGCCTTCTTGACCTGGCCGATGGCACTTTCTGTCAATGTAATCATAGATCCCAATCTCCCATTTTCTCCAGACCGGCTCTCATTGTACGAATCTGGCCTGGCGAATTCAAACGCCGATCAGTCGCCTTAGTGCTCCGCCCCCAGGAGTGCCCGGGGACCCAATGGCTCACAATCACGGCCTGGAAGGCCGTGCCACGGTTGGGGCTGGAACCAAACTTGGGCTGTCTCCTTAGCAGCGAGGATCGATAGTACCGTGTCGGTTGTAGGACGGGCATTCCATCAGGCCTACTATTTCTGCTGTTTCAAGCGGTCAAGAGTTGCTCCCAACTTCCGCTGTTCTTCCCCATAGGCAGACCACTTTCCCTGTTTCAGGAACTGCTGACTGCGTTGGTAGTGCTGTTTCGCTCGAGTCACTAGATCCTCTGTACTCGATGCCTCCGATGTTGGATCGGCTTCAGCCAGGCGGGTCTCAGCGGCGTAGGATGATTCGGCTTTTGCTCTCTCCGGGGGCGCCATCAGCGCTGCTCTCAGGGCCTCATCCAATGTCTCCCCGAGGGATACCCGGTTCTGATAGACGGTGATGACTCTCGTCAGCTCGGGAATCTTACTCTTTTCCGCCTGAAGGTAGAGAGGCTCCACATAGAGGAGGGAGTCTTCGATTGGAATCACCAGGAGGTTGCCCCGTATTACCTGGGAGCCCTTTTGGCTCCAAAGTGTGATGAGCTGAGAGATGTTCGGATCCTGGTCGATGCGCGCTTCGATCTGCATGGGGCCATATATGAGTTTCTGCTTCGGAAACTGGTAGAGCACAAGGGTGCCGTAGTGTTCACCGTCGGAACGAGCCGCCAGCCAGGAGATCATATTGTTCTTGTTACGAGGTGTGTAGGGCACCATCAGGATGAACTCTTCCTGCGAGGAGCCGGGCAGACTCATGATGATGTAGTAGCTCTCGATGGGCTGCTCGCTTCCCCGATAGATCTCGTTCGGGATCTCCCACAGGTCTTCCTTGTTGTAGAAGACGGTGGGATCAAACATATGATAAGTGCTAAACACTTCCCGTTGGACGTTGAAGAGTCCCTCGGGATAGCGAATATGGGCGCGAAGTCCTTCCGGCATCTGGGCCAGGGGTTTGAAGAGAATCGGAAAGATTGACGCGTAGACGCGAATCAACGGATCTTCGGTGTCGGAAATATAGAAACTCATGTCGCCCAGATAAGCGTCCACGACTATTTTGGCTGAGTTGCGGATGTAGTTGAAACTGTTGCGGTAGGGTTCCGAGTAGGGATAGCGGTCTGTGAGCGTGTAGGCATCTTGAATCCAGAATAGGCGCCCTTCGTGGAGCACGATATAGGGGTCGCTGTCGTACTCCAGAAAAGGGGCGATGTTCTGGACCCTCTCCTGGATGTTCCGATACATGAGGACTCGGGTGTCTTCAGTGAGGTTCTCGGTAAAGAGAATGTTACGTAGGCTCCCCAGCTCCCAGGCGAACAGAAGCCTGCGCAGGAACGATCCGATAGGGACGCCCCTATCCGCCTGGTATCGCGTCATCGCATTTTGATCGCCAAGGGGGTAGTCGAACTCCTCCATCTTGGTCTTGACGAATACGGGGTGGTCAGTGCGTTCGCCAAAATATATCTCGGGTCGGGTGACGCTTAAATCGACGGTTACCTGGGGCGGGATATCCTTAATGAAGAATTCAGGAAGCCCTTCCGGCGTCACCTCGTTGACGGGACTCATGCAGAGCCCGAAACCGTGAGTGTATGTAAAGTACTGGTTGATGAAGGTCTGCGCCTGCTCCGCAATCTTGCTGAAGTCCAATTCCCGGACCGAAGCCATCACCTGCCGATACTTCCCGTCGATGACGTACCGGTCCAGATCCACGTCTTCGAACTCGTAGTAGGGGCGGATCGATTGGAGTTGGCCATAGGCGTCCTTCACCGGTTTTGCATCCCACAGACGGATGTTTCGGATCGTGCTCTCGTTGTTGACTAGATCCTCCGGAGTCAGTTCACCGGCGCCCGGAAAATCGTGCACCTCGATTTTGTCCAGGTTGTAGGCGCGCCGCGTGAGATTGATGTTGTGATTTATGAAGGGTGTTTCTCGCTGAAGTTCATTGGGTTCTACGACCAGGGTCTGGATGACGATAGGGTAGATGTTCAAGCCCAGGTAGGCGATCCCGAATCCAATTCCTGAAAAGGCAGCCATGCGGAGGGTCCTTCCGAAGAGAGAAAGACCGAAGGCCAGGGCGGTGACAACGCACACCCCGACCATCACCAGGTAGCAGGGAAGCCGAGCGTGGATATCAGCGTACCCCGCCCCGGAGGTGACGCCGCCTGTGGCGTAGAGAAGCTCATAACACTCCAGCCAGAACCGATAGGCCAGCAATCCGAATCCAGCGACTACAAGCAGGGTCAGATGGGCCCGGGCGGCGTAAGTGAGGTGTAGTTTTTTAAGATAGGCAAGGTGACCGTGAGTCACATAGTTGACGGCAGATACCAGTAGCGAGAGCACGACGAGGGCCAAGGCGAGGTGAACTAGAAAGCTCAGCACCGGGAGCGTGAAGAAGTAGAACGAGATGTCCTGTTCGAAAATAGGTTCCTTGAAGCCCATCGGGATCTGGTGCTGGTACTGCAGGAATGTCATCCACCGTGCTTGGACGACCACACCCACGAATCCCGACAGTACCAGGACCGCGATCCAGAAGAGGTAGGTGATCCCCTTCCTGGCGAGCGTTATCAATTCCTCGCTCATCCAGTAGCTTCCCAGCGACCGTCTCGTTGCCAGCCACAGATTGGAGCCCAGGACCAGGAAGCTGACAGCGAAGCCCAGTAGCAAGAAGATGAATTTTGACCAGAGAGAGGTTTGAAAGACCTCCAGATAATCCACCGAATCGAACCAGAGGTAATCGATGTAAAGACTGATTCCACCTGCTAGTCCCCCCCATACAGCCAGTACCAGCAGAAGCGGAATCGTGATTTTCATGCGTGCCATATAGTTTTCCTTACTTGTCTGAGCCGAATCTTGATCCTCCAAAGCGGTGTCGGCTTCTTGTTACAGATGTCGCTCCGAATGTCAAGTTAACCTCGTATTCCCTGCCTCACTCGGAATGCAGAATCTCGCGGATATCGATACTCTGGTAGCCAAGCTCGCGGTAAAGGGATTGAGCCTCGGTACTGAGCACGTAATCGAGGAATCGTACCGCCCAGGGATTGTCCTGACTCACCAAACAGATTCCGTAGCGAATCAGGCCTCCGGAGACTTCCATGACAGAGCCGGAACGATCTCCTCCCACGCGGAGTGATACCTGAGCGTACAACTCGGCATAGGTGGGTTCCGAGAGTGAAACTTGAGCCGGAAGATCTACGAAATCCAGTCCGTTTTGCAGGGCGACCGACTTGTAGAGAAAAGCAAAGTCCACCGTCTTGTTTTTCAGTAGGTCAACCAGCTCAGTGGACCTGGGGCGCACCCAGCGGGGATCGAGTCCGTTGATCAGTCGCCGGTAGAGCGCGGTTCGATTGTAGTGTAACTCAGCTAGCTTCCACGACAGCTGCGTGTAGTAGCCTGCCGGATCCTGATCGGGATCGGAGACTCCATAGGAATGGCTTCCACCGATGAGGAGTTCGAACCAATCCTTGCGTCTTCTCGGTTGGCGCGTCAGCGGCTCGAAGAGTCGTCTTTCCGAGGCTGCCAGAACCAATTCGTTCCCGAGAAACTCATAGCCTACCTGGATACGTTCGGGCATCAGTAGACGGGCGATCAGTCGGTGATCTGCGATCGCCAACAGATCACACGCTCTGCCCAGATCCGTAACCTTCCCAATCGTGTCCAGGCTTCCGGCGGCCTCGGCCAGGATAGCGACGTCCGGATTATTGGCTTCGAACCTGCGGGAGACGGTCTGGAGCAGCGGGGAAAGACTGCTGGTGTGAAAGACTACGACCTTATGCGGTTCGCCCTGGCATGTTGCGAAAGCCAAGAGTGCACCCATTCCCAGGAATCTTGGCAGTGCCAGCGCACCGCCGAAAACCTTTCTCCGCCGCGTCATCCTCTCCCTTTCTTGCTGACGCTTGCGGCGAGGTGCCCTCGCCGTGAGACCCCGGGGCAGGAACGATGATCGGCGTATTTAAAGCGCACTCTGGCGCCGATTGCAAGCTTCACCCCCAGAAAAGGTCGTGGATTCGTTGTGGGAGACGTTTGAGGGAAGTGGGGAAACAGGTTTCGCTTGTCCCCGCTCGCTCTGGAAGAGGAGGAAGGAATGCTACCTTGGTCGGTGATCGTGATCCGATCAGATTCTCCGTTTGCCGCGCGCTTTCTGGAGGAGCTGAGAAAGACCCATCCAGACAGTATAGTATTCACTCCAATCAACCGATATCATCTAATCCATTTGGATGCACCTGGCCCGGATCTTCTGGCCCGGCAAGTCCATGAATTCACGCCGGATGATCTGCGGGACAGCGACTGTGTCTTCTGTCGAGAGGACAAGAGGAACTCTTAGGGTTTGCGCAAAAGTATCGAGAATCCGAAGGAGCGGTGAACGTGGTTGAGAACCGTGTTGAGACCTGGATTGCGGTCGCCCTTCAAGAAGCGCAGCAGGCAGCCAGCGCGGGCGAAATTCCGATTGGCGCGGTGGCAGTTCTCGATCAAGAGGTTCTGTGCAGCGACCACAATCGGAGCATTCAGCTGAGCGATCCCACCGCTCATGCCGAAGTTCTGGTGCTCCGAGAAGCGGGACGAAGGCTCTCCAACTACCGGCTTGGTGAGGTAGATCTCTACGTCACGGTTGAGCCCTGCGCGATGTGCGCCGGCGCCTTGATCTGGGCTCGGATCCATCGTCTGGTCTTTGGGGTTCGAGACGAGAAGTCAGGAGCCATATTTTCGCGTGTCAGCCTGTTGGATCCCGGACTCTTCAATTATCGTGTCGAGGTCGTCGAGGGTGTACTGCAGGAGCGGTCGAAGCAGATGCTGCAGCACTTCTTCTCGAGCAGGCGATGACTTACAGGGCCTCGGATGAGCATTCCAGGTTCAGTTTGAACTCATGCTAGAATTGGCCGCGGCTGCGAGCCGCGAGGTGGATGTCTGAGGGAACACTAAGTGCGAGTAGAACTTGCCTACGGGAAATCGGGACTCGTGGTGGACCTTCCCGAGAGCCGGACTCGGGTCATTGAGCCCTCCTACGTCCCTGGTCTGACCAGCGAGGAAGAAGCCCTCCTTCGAGCCCTGCGGCAACCGATGGGATCCCAGCCGCTGCGCCAGATCGCAGACTCTGCGCAGACTGTGGCCATCTCCGTATGCGACATTACCCGACCGATGCCCAGTGCCCGGGTATTGCCCGTGCTTCTGAGCGAGCTCAATCACATCCCTAAGGATCAGATTACAATCCTGGTCGCCACCGGCAGTCATCGGGCAAACACTAAAGAAGAGCTCGACGAGATGCTGGGGCCAGAGGTGGTGGCGAATTATCGGGTCCTCAATCACAGTGCCTTCGACCCTGAAAATCTCAGCCAGGCCGGTGAAACCTCCGAAGGAATCCCGATCAGTCTCAACGCCGAATGGTTAGCCAACGACATCCGGATCACTGCTGGCTTCGTGGAGCCTCACTTCTTCGCCGGTTTCAGTGGTGGACCCAAGATGGTCGCGCCCGGGTTGGCCGCGGTTGAGACCATTATGCAGCTTCACAGTGCCCCTTTGATTGCCCATCCCAGTGCGACCTGGGGAATTACCCAGGGCAACCCCATCCACGACGCGATCCGTCAGATCGCCGCTCAGACGGGGGTCAGCTTTGCCATCGACGTCACTCTCAATCGCGACCACGAGATCACCAGCGTCCATGCCGGTGAGCTTTTCGAATCTCATGCATCTGCCTGCCGTTTCGCACGGCGCACGGCCATGCAAGCGGTGTCTTCGCCCTTCGAAGTCGTCCTCACCACCAACAGTGGGTACCCTCTGGACCTGAACCTGTATCAGGCCGTCAAGGGAATGTCGGCGGCGGCTCGGATCGTCCGCCAGGGCGGTGCCATCATTTGCGCGGCCGAGTGCTCCGATGGAATCCCCGACCATGGCGAATATCGGGGACTGCTGGCTTCCTCTTCCAGTCCGGAGTCCCTCCTGGAGCTGGTCCACAGTCCTGGTTTCGAGCGTCAAGACCAGTGGCAGGTACAGATACAGAGCCAGATTCAATCAAAGGCCCGCGTCTACCTCAAATCGTCCTATCTGAGGGCGGAGCAGGTTCGGGAGGCACACTTGGAGCCGATAGAAGATGTCGAGGCGACGGTAAGTCAGCTTCTAGTCGAGTATGGTGCGGGCTCACGCATCTGTGTTCTCCCCCAGGGACCCCAGACGATCCCCTACCTTGAAGATGCCGGTCCGGCTCAAGAATCACCAGCCCCTTCGATGAACCAGAATCTGTAGCAGCTCGAGCTTATACGAATGCAGGCGAAAAGGTCTGAAGCCGGTATTATCTGGGTGCTCTGGCTCACCTACGGTGCCTTCTACTTTTGCCGGAGCAATCTTTCCGCGGCTCTTCCAGGTATCGAGTCCGAGCTGGGTTACAGCAAGACGGAGTTGGGGGCGATTCTGGGAGCCCTGAAACTCGCCTATGGTGTCGGACAGCTCCTGAATGGGCAGTTGGCGGAGCGATACTCACCCAGACTGCTTCTGGCCCTGGGAATGTTCGGCTCGGCGGCACTGAACCTGGTCTTTGGTTGGGCCACCGGTTTGTACTTCATGCTCTTTGTGTGGGCCTGCAACGGTTATTTCCAGGCTCTGGGCTGGACGCCCTGCATGCGCGTCGCTGCGAACTGGTTTCCCTTGAAAAGCCGCGGGAAGGCCGTCGGCATCATCGGAACTGGTTATCAGACTACGGCGGTATTGACCTTCATCATTGCTGGCTGGGCGGCACAGACGTACGGCTGGCGAGGTGCGCTCTATATTCCGGCAGGCCTGCTCGCGCTCTCCGCTGTGCACATGCTGCTCCTGCTGCGCGAGAAGCCCGACGAGACCGGCCCTCAGCGACCACCAGAGGGGGCCTCGGCGAGTGTGGTCAATCCTCCCCAAGGCAGGGGCCGGTTCACGGAAACGCTATGGATCACGCTTTCCAATCCTTCCCTCTGGCTCCTTGCTCTGTCTCTCGGACTCTTGAATGCGTGCCGCTATGGCTTTCTGGATTGGGGTGTTTCACATCTCAAGGAGATCCAGCAAACAGGCGTTGCTTCAGCCGCCTTCAAATACGCCGTGCTTCCTGCCGGAGGCGTGTTTGGAGCCTACCTTTCCGGCTGGGCGAGCGATAGATTTCTGGGGGGAAGACGAGCTCCCATGATCTGCTCCCTACTCGCCTGTCTGGGTGTCCTGACGCTGCTGTATGACCGAGTTGTGCTCACTGGATTCGAGCAGACGATTGGAGTCCTGTTTCTGGTCGGCTTTTGCATCTACGGCGCTCAGGTGCTGTTGGTAGGAACAGCCCCCATGGATCTGGCTCGTCATGGGACCCCCGCAGCCGCGGTCGGCTTCGTCAATTTCATGGGCTACATGGGCGCCTTTGTAGGGGATCAGCTGACCGGCCATCTGGTAGACTCGCAAGGCTGGCAAATGGCAGTCATGGCATGGGCAGGATTCGCTTTTGCCGCCGCTGCCGTCTCCGGGCTGTTGTGGAACGCCACTTCGCAGAGCGCAAGAGGAACCTAGCCAGGAACCCAAGACCTAGGCTGAAACTTCAACTGCGAGGAAGCGAAGAAACATTCGCCAGTTGAAAGAGCCGTGACTGTCAGGGAGCAGGGCCCGACAGGGACCATACCCTCAGGCGTCTCTAGGTTGAAGGGATGCGTCCGGATGTCAATCAGGGTGCACCCCCCTATGTTGAAGCACCGGATCCCACTCCTTCACGGTCATGGCTCTGTCAGCGTTGCTAGCGATGATCATGGCAGAGATAATCCGAGTTTCTTTCCAATGGGGCAGCACCGCTGGGGGGAGACTAAGCTGAAACTTCATCGGCTAGGAGGTCGTGCAAGAGTTCATCGCACCGAGCCCTGACTGTTTGTAGGACAGGCACTCCTGCCCGTCGCCGTCCTTGACGGGCAAAAGTGCCCATCCTACAACCGACACGGTACTATAGATGTCGCGGTAAGGGACAACCAAAGTTTCTTTCTCGAATGGGGCCAGGGCTTCCTGGGGGGACGACTGACCTGAAACTCGGAAATCCCAAGGTACAAGAAACAAGATATAAAAAAATTCCAAATCACAAGCACCAAGCTCTAAAACGATCTGCTATCCTCGCCCAGGCATTGCCGCTCCAACAGAGCCGCGAACGACTTGACCCGCTAGCAACATGAGGCCAAGTTCTGAGGAGAGAGCCGGACAGCAGCACAATCTCCCCTGTCCAAAACTGAAGTCTCACTCTGAACGATCCAGCGCTCAGACATCGGGGACCGGCCTGCAAGGTAGAAATGGACCGTGAAACCTCCAACCCGTAACCAAAGGAACCCATGCGAGCGATCATAATCGGGGCCGGGCGCGGTCAAAGGCTCATGCCGACGACCGCAGATACGCCCAAGTGTTTTGCCGAAGTCCAAGGCCAGCGGATCCTGGACTGGATCGTTGCGGCCCTACAGTCCAACGGAATCAGCGACATTTGTTTCATCGGGGGATACCAGATTGACAAAGTCAAAGCGGAGTATCCCCATTTCACCTTTCGCCATAACACTGAATGGAAGCACAACAACATTCTTCACTCCCTGATGTACGCAGAAGATCTGATGGACGAGGGTTTTATCTGCTCCTACTCGGATATCCTCTACACTCCCAAGGTCATAGAGCGCCTGCTCGGATCCTCTGACGAAATCGGCCTGGCAATAGATTCCTACTGGCTCAAGCGCTACCAGGAGCGGAGCGCGCACCCCGCTACCGACGCGGAAAAGGTCGCCGTCCAGGACGGTTCAATTATGAAAATCCACCGGGAGCTCGATCCTAATGAGACCGAGGGGGAGTACATTGGGGTTGCCAGGTTCGGCGCCGAGGGCAGCCGGCTGTTGCGCGAGTCTTTTCAGCGTTGCAGCGAACTCTATGCCGGAAGTCCCTTTCGGGAGTCTCCAGTTTTCGAGAAAGCCTATCTGATCCATTTGTTACAGGAGATGATCGAGAACGGTATCGGGATGAAGCCCATCGATATTGCTGGAGAGTACATGGAGATCGACACCCAGCAGGATTTCGAACTCGCCTGCAAACATTGGCAGAGTGAAGCATGAAGACCCTGCCGATCCTGCCCACCTCAGTCGTAGGTTCGCTGCCCAGGCCCGCTTGGGTCCGAGATCTGATCTCCAACCGGACCCCCCTTTCGGATGAGCAAGCGGTGAAAGCGATGGATACTGCGGTTCGGTACGCTGTCGCCCTTCAAGAGCAGGCCGGCCTGGACATCATCAGCGACGGCGAGTGGAGGAGAAAGTCCTACATCGGAGTCATTGCAGATCTAGCCGAGGGATTCGAGCTCAGTAGCCATCCCCGGGACGACAGGCCCATGACGACTGTCGTTGGAAGGTTGCTGGCGCGTAACTCGGGTTTCATTGCCAGAGAGATCGACTTTCTGAAGAACATCACGACCAGGGCAGTGAAGGCGACGCTGCCGTCTCCGGCACTCCTGGGCGAGCGGCTGTGGGACCCGGTGAGGTCTTCGTCTGCCTATTCCCGCCGTGAGGACTTCGTGCGTGATTGCGTTCCCATCCTGCGAGACGAGATCCTCAGAATTCGCGACGCGGGCGCCGACATCATCCAGGTGGATGATCCGCACCTGTGCCTGTTCGTGGACGCCCGGATACGGGAATCCTATTCAGATCCCGATGAGGCTGCTGATTTTGGAGTCGAAACAGTCAACGCCCTTTTGGAGGGAATCAAGGGGGTTAAGCTGGCGGTCCACCTGTGCCGCCGAGCCGGGGCGCGGGCTCGCGGCGAGTCGAGCCTCGAAGGGGGCTATGAGCCGATTCTGGGTCAGCTGAGCCGTTTGAAGGTGGACCATCTGACACTGGAGTTCAGCGCTGGGGCTGCCGGCAGTATGGCGGTACTGGGAAGGCTGCGAGACGAACTGGAGGTGGGACTCGGGTGTGTGGACGTCACCCCAGGCAAGGTCGACTCGGTAGAGACTATCATGGCTCGGGTGGAAAGTGCTCTGGAGTTCCTACCAGCCGACAGGATCACACTGAACCCGGACTGCGGTTTCGCTCCCGGTTCGGGGGCAGCTGTCAGTCTCGACGAGGCCTATGCGAAACTCTGCAACCAGACAGAAGCTGCGCGCCTGCTGCGCGCCGCCCTCCCTGGTACCCGACGACGCTAGTCCACGATCGTGGCCTTCTTGATGTAGTCAAGCTTGGGAAAGTCCTTCTTCAGGTAGCGGTTCCCCTGCATCCGGACTCTGTTCTGATCCGGACCTTCGCCATATCCCTTGTAGATGGAGTCGATGACCTCCATTCCCGAAACCACCCGGCCAAAGGGCGAGAAGCCTTGCGGATCGAGAGGGCTGTTGTCCCGATAATTGATGAAGAACTGTACCGAGCGTGAGTTGGGGGCACCGGTTTTCGCGAACGTAATGTACCCTCTGAGGTTCGACTCATTGACGGGATCGTCGTTGATGTTGGAATTGCTCCAGCTCTCATTGACCTTGGGATCCCCGTGGATGCCAAACTGAGCCATGAAGGCATCGATTACCCGAAAGAAGGCGATGTCCGTGAAGTATCCGATCTTTACCAGGTTATAAAATCGATCGGCGCCTAGTGGCGACCAGGAGCGAGTTACCTGGATGACCAACTTTCCTTTGGTGGTGTCGAATTGCGCCTTGAAGGTTTCAGGCGCCTTTCCCTGGGCCTGAGCGGGATCGAGGAGACCCGGATGGGGTCCAGGTTCAGGCTTTGGAGGTGTCTTGTCAGGTTCAGGGGACTTGGTTGCCATGTCTGATGGTTCCTTGGTTAGGGGAGCTGATGGTTTTATCGGTGGTTTCTTGACCTTGTCGACCGGTTCGGCGGTTTTTCCCGGCTCTTCAGCTGGGGCGCCGCAGCCGATTATCAAGAAAGATGCGAGTGCGGTCGTTAGAAGTCGTAGTTCCCAAGACATCTGAGTCTGTCTCCGTATGTGTTTACGATTTGGAAGCCTCTTTTTTCGGCAAGCCGGGGATTATGGCGCCTGAACGCTTCGGATTCAAGTGCACCGGTTTCTGTTGCTGGGATTTTGCCCCAATTCTTCGCACTTTTGAATGCAGCTATACCGGAAGCAGGGCTTCAGGTCGGTCCCGCCCTCAGGAGCGCTGGCCCCATTCGGGAAAGAAACTTGGAGTCCCGGCCGTGGCGGCGGTCTCCAGGCCGCCGTGTATCGAGCCAACGGATCGAAAAGAAGAATACTTCGGCCTAGAGACCGAACCCACGTCGGCCCGCCGGAGCCAATTGAAGTTTCAGCTTAATAACGGCCCCTGCAGCGCTGGATGGTTCAGGGGGAGACTTCCAAAGCGGAGCTGCCAGGTTCGGCCCTTGATCAGGGCCCGCTCCCTCACGGTCACGGCTCTGTCAACTGGCGATTCCTCATGATCGCATTGCCATTGGATTCTCTTCGGAACCGTTCGCCGCACTTTCCCGGGAGCAGAGACGTGCGACGTTCAGACGTTCCGACGAATCGTTCAAGTTTCAGATCACAACGTCGCCCATCCGACCACCGCACTGCCTGCGATCAGGAGGGGGGTGCTGATCTTGAATCTCGTAGCAAGGACTGCGGCAGCGAGCGCGATCAGCCAGCCTTGCCAATCGATCAGGGTGGCTCTTCCAAGCTGGATGACAACCGCTGCCATGAGGCCCAGGGCGCTTGCATTGACCGCATCGAGAAAAGAGGCCGTCCAGGGGCTCTCGCGCAGTCTGGGAATCACCGGGTTGAGCAGGAGAACAAAGACGAACGAAGGCAGAAAGATGGCTACCGTTGCCGTAAGGGCTCCACTCCAACCCTTCAAAAGGAATCCGGTGAAGGTTGCCGTTGTCAAAACCGGACCCGGTGTCAATTGGCCGGCAGCGATGGTATCCAGCAGTTGCCGGTTCGTCAACCATCCGTAGTCGCGCACCATTCCGCCTTCCAGGAAGGCAAAGAGCACATATCCACTTCCGAAGAGAATACTGCCGATTTTCAGAAAAAATAGACCTATCTCTGTGAGCCCGGGTGTCGCCGGAGCAGCGCTTGGGGCTGTACCCAAGGAGAAGAACGCTAGGCCCCTTGGCAGCAAAATGCCGAGTGGGAGCAGGCTGCAGAGGAGAGTCGGGACTTGAGGCTTAGTCCAAGTCAGCCAGAGCATTCCCACGATTCCGCCCGCAAGAATCAGAATGACCTCACTGACACCAGCCAGGCCAGCGGCCAGGACCGCGATTGCGATCACCGTCAGCGGGACGGTCGTGACAGCCGATCGCCCCAGCCGGACCACGGCGGCGAGGATGATAGCCACCACGCAAGCTTTGATCCCGCTGAGAAAGGGGTTGAGTTGAGGCAGTCGACCATATTGCACATAGAACCAGGCCAAGGTTCCGGTCATCAAAGCTGCCGGCAGGATAAAGCAGATTCCCGAGACCAGGAGCCCGGAGAAACCCCGAACGGTGTACCCAACGTGTAGGGCCATTTCGGTCGAGTTCGGTCCTGGGATCAGGTTGGTAGCTCCCAGCAGATCCATGAAGTGCTTACGGCTAACCCAACCGCGCAGGGTCACGACCTCCTCTTCCATCATGGCGATGTGGGCTGCTGGCCCACCAAAGGCGACGAAACCCAGCTTGAGAAAGAGTCGCGAGAGTTGAGAAAGGGTGGGATTTTCCATACGCCACGCGATCGGTCACACGTCCTAGCCGGAGTGATCCTGTCGCGGTCGATCGACCTGACAAGATAGGTTCGCTGGGCTCAATGCCTCTTCGGGCTCGGACCGAATCAAGAAAAGAACATTATCGTGATCGTGATTTCGATTACTAAACTGGGCCTACCCTTGGAGCTAGAATACGAGCCGTGATCAGGAACGCTGGAAGGAACCAGCATGAGAAACGGCAAGTTACGAACCATATGATCCAGAGTGGTTCTCTCAAGGACCAATGCTGAACGGCCGATTCATGGAACCGTTCACGAAGCAATCCTGCTCATGTGCTTTTGCAACAGGTCTACCACAGGGACAGGGTGATCCCCCTCACTCGGTCGCTGAGTCGGCCCAGGGAGATGTAGTCGCGTGCTCCGTGGGCCGACAAAAACATGCCGTTTCGGTACGACCCGCTGTGAGGGCCTACAGACTATATTAACAGCGCCGTGGGTCCCTGTTGAGGCCACTGCAGACCGGCAATTCCGGAGGATGGCCGAGGATGCAAAAGCCAATGGGCCCACGTCGCCGTAACCACTTTCACCCCACCCCTCACCCCAAGATTTAATTGTCTAGCCTATTCGAACTCGTGCGGGTTGGTCAGTCTAAAGATAATCGCGGCCACGGCTCCACCGGCTAGAGGTCCTACCAGGTAGATCCAGATATTGCCGAGCGAGGAGGAGACGATGTTGTGACCCAGCGCGACGGCTGGATTGAAGGCCCCTCCCGAAATAGGTCCGACTGCGAGCACTCCTGCCAAAACCGTGAAGCCGATGGCCAGTCCGTAGAAGGAATTGTCAGGGTGATCCTTTGAGGTGGCCACGTTGAGGACGACCGAGGCCAGGGCAAAAGCAAACAGAAACTCCGCTCCCAGTGCCTGCATGCTGCTGACGTCACCACCAGGAGCCACGGTAATGCTTTTTCCAACCAGAGCCGAAGAAGCAGCCGCCCCCGCGACAGCCCCGATTACCTGGCTCAGGATGTAGAGTCCAGCCTCCTTGCCTCCAATTGCTCCCCTCATCAAGCAGGCAAGCGAGACTGCAGGATTATAGTGAGCTCCCGAGATGTGGCCGCCCATGTAGACCAGCACCACCAGTATGGCCCCGATAGCAACGGCTGCCAGGGGGTTCCCCTGACTTACGACGAGACCGATGACCAGTACTAGAAAAAACGTCCCGATAAATTCGACAATATAGTTCTTCATGGTCCCTCTCCTTCTTGACTGGAATTGGTATCTTGCGCGGATAGTAGCACCAGGTGGGGAATCGGTCAATGAGGCGATCCGTCATACAGGACAAGGCCGAGGAAGGAGGGTTGTGGTAGCATTTCTATCAATGCTGGAGGCCCACCTGGATGGCGGTTCGAGCCCGCTATCCCGACGAAAGCTGCTGAGAATGTTGGGCTACGGGGCGATAGGGAGTAGCGTTCCGCTCTTGGGTTGTATCTACGCCTCTCGTATTGAAACCGAGTGGGTTCAAGTGCAGCGAGTGCAGATCCCCTTGAGGATGGCAGGCGCGCACCTGGAAGGCTTCAAGATCGCTCTGTTGAGTGATTTTCACCTCTACCCAACCACGCGGATCGAGCTCATCGAGCGAGCTGTCGAAATGGCCAACCAGCTCAAGCCGGATCTGGTCGCTCTGGGCGGAGACTATGTTCAGGGGAGCGTCGACGCCATATTCGACCTGGCTCCTGCCCTGGCTCGCCTCGACGCTACCTATGGAGTATTTTGCATTCTGGGGAATCACGACCACTGGAAGGGCGATGAGGTGGTTGAGCAGGGGCTCAGAGAATCGGGATTGCATCTGCTGAGAAATGAGGGACTCACACTCTCCGTTGGAAGAAAGACCGTGTATTTAGCCGGTCTCGACGATGGGTGGATGGGTCGTCAGGACCTCGAGCGCGGCCTCGAGAAGCAGCCCCCAGGGGTGCCCACGATCCTGCTGATGCACGAACCGGACTTCGTCGATTCTTTTGTGGGGCAAGGTAGGATCGATCTGCAGCTGTCCGGTCACAGCCACGGGGGACAGGTCCGCTTCCCCTTCATCGGATCTCCCTTTTTGCCTCCCTATGGGCGAAAGTACGACAAGGGCTTATATCGGGTTGCGAACACCTGGTTGTACACGACAGTGGGCCTGGGAGTGACGGCTCCAGTGCGATTCAACTGCCCTCCCGAAGTCACAGAAATCACGTTGGTTTGAAAGACTCGTCGGAACGTCTGAACGTCGCTGAGGAAAGGCATCGATTGATGCAAGAGCAAAACAGAGCCGCGCACGACTTGAGCCGTTAGCAAGATGAGGCCAAGCTCCGAGAAGAGAGCGGACAACAGCACAATGTCCCCAATCCCCAGCCGAAAATCCTGGCCGAAACAATCCGGCGGTTCGACTCAGGACCAAGGCAGAGGCAAGGTTAAGGTTAGGGACTGTAGTAGAGCTGTCAGGTCAGTCCCGCCCCCGCTGCGCTGCCCCATTCGAGAACGAAACTTGGATTGCCTCCGCCATGATCATCGCTAGCAGCGCTGACAGAGCCATGACCGTGAGGGAGTGGGATCCTGCGCTTCAACGAAGCGCCTGGGGGTATGGTCCCTGTTGGCCCCCACTCCCTGACAGTCACGGCTCTGTCAACTGGCGAAGGTTGTTTCGCTTCCTCGTTGGTTGAAGTTTCAGCTTAGTGCGGGCTCCGGCTGCGCTGGATCATTCAGGAGAAAACTTTAGGTCGAGGATAGGCGATATCGTGCGTCACTGCATGGGGAAGAGTTGTCCGGCTCTCTCCTCGGAACCTGGCCTCATTTTGCTAACGGCTCAAGTCGTTCGCGGCTCTGTCGGACTTGGCTTCCTAACGCTGGTAGTTCACCCGTTGGCGGCACCTTCGGAGGACAGGAGACGTGCGACGAATTCTTGAAGTTTCAGGTCAGGGGAAGAATCTTTCAAACATCCATATGGAAATAATCGGGTGGGACTAGGACCTCCCGGGGCTTGCTGCCTTCCGATGGTCCCACGATGCCTTCGTCTTCCATGACGTCCAATATCCGCGCCGCGCGTCCATAACCGATCCGGAACCGGCGCTGAAGTAGGGAAGTCGAGGCTTTACGGTGCTCTACGATGAAGCGGGCGGCTTCGTCAAAAAGATTATCATCTGCAGGCGATCCTACAAGTCCCCCAGACTCCTTCTCCTCCTCGCCTTCCAAAATCTCCTCCCGGTATGCGGGTTCCGCCTGAGCCTTCAGGTATGAGGTAACTCGGCTGATCTCCTCTACGCTGATATAAGCGCCGTGAACTCTGACTAAACGGGAGGTTCCGGGGCCGAGAAAGAGCATGTCGCCGAGACCTAGCAGCTGTTCTGCCCCGTTGGCATCGAGGATGGTTCGGGAATCGATCTTAGAGGACACCCGGCAGGAAATCCGGGCAGGGAAGTTGGCCTTGATCAGACCAGTAATGACGTCCACCGAAGGACGCTGAGTCGCCAGGATCAGATGTATTCCTATCGCCCTCGCCATTTGGGCGAGTCGGGTAACTGCTACCTCCACCTCTTTCCCCGCCGTCAACATCAAGTCAGCCAATTCGTCCACGATGACGACGATATAAGGAAGGGGCTCCAGCTCCTCTTCCTCCAGCTGATCTGGAGATTTCTCGATAAGTTCGTTGTATTGATCAATATTCCTTACTCCGACCCGAGCCAGCTGACGGTAACGTTCTTCCATCTCATGGACAGCCCAATTCAGGGCATTGGCCGCCTGTTTGGGATCCGTCACGATGGGAGTCAGCAGATGGGGGATGTCGCTGTAGACGCCCAGCTCCAAGCGTTTCGGGTCGATCATGATAAAGCGGACTTTATCGGGCGTGGCCTTGTAGAGTATGGAACAGACGATGCAATTCAGTGCGACACTTTTTCCAGAACCAGTCGCACCGGCCACCAACAGATGGGGCATACGCTCCAGATTGGCAACATGGGTGTTCCCATTGATAAGCTTTCCCAGGCCCAAGGTGAGGAAAGAGGGCGCCTGCTGAAAGCCGGTCGATGCCAGAATTTCTCTGAGATAGATAGTTTGACGATCGAGGTTTGGGACCTCGACACCCACGGTGTTCTTGCCGGGAATTCGCTCAATCCGAATAGACTCAGCCTTCAAGGCCAGACATAGATCGTCCTCCAGGCTGGTGATGCGGCTGTATTTGACACCGGGATCAGGCTTGAACTCGAAGGTGGTCACGACGGGACCTGGATGGATTTGAAACACGTGACCCAGGACGCCGAATTCGGCGCATTTCACGGTCAGCAACTCGGCTCTCTTAATCAGATCTTGCTCGTCTACATCTACCTGGCTTATTTGTTCCTGGAGGAATTCCAGAGGCGGCAGGGTATGTCTGCGCTCGCTGTTTTGGGAGGAGACAGCAGCCAGAGGGCGATGCTGCGTCTCTACTGGAGCCTCGTGAGCTTCGGTGATCTCGATGGTGCCGATTGCCGGGTGTACCCCCGACTGCTGTGACTCCAAATCTGCCTTCTGGGGTAGAGGCTGGGTAACGATGGCCTCTTCCCGTTTGTTCCAGGAAGCGATCGCGTGTCGATCTCTGCAAGACACGAGCCTTCTTTGAGCGTCAGACCAGAGACTACTCCAAAAGTTCCATTTGCGGCTTCCCAAGCGGGCCAAGAGCTGATCCAGGGAAAAACGGGTGGTGAGGACCAGAGACAGAACCAACACCGTGGCGACGACGACCAGAGAGCCAGATCGGTTCAGGTACATGACCAGCCGATCCGAGAGCAGGATGCCGACGATGCCACCTGGTGTGAAGTTGACCTTCTCCGGGCTGACAGGGGTCAGAAGGGCCAGGATCGTACTGAAGGAGACGATCAGGCAGGAGACGCCGAAGAACTTGAGGAAGGGTTCCACCCATGTCCTTCCACGCATCCTCTTGTACCCTGCCAGGAAGAGGGGTATGGGAAGGCAAAAGGCGGCCCATCCCAGAATCTGCAGCAAGAGATCCGAAGCCCAGGCGCCAATCTTGCCGACATAGTTGGAGTGATCGAGTGTGCTCGAATCCACGTTTAGCGAAGGATCAGCGGGGTCGTAGGTAGCCAGCGATAGGAGTAACAATAGTGAGGTGGCGATGAAAAGGAGTCCGAACAGTTCCGAAGCTCTCTGATTTGGATAGACACTCATGCTGTCTCCCTCGAGTCTACCTCAGTCAACTCGCGGCGTAGCAAGTGGCTACGCTGAGATCCCCCGGTGTTGGGTGCACTGGGTGCTGCCGAACCCCGGCTCTGCGTTTCCAAAGCAATTCCCCGGCCTAAATCTTGATTGTAACAGGCAGAATCAAAGGTCTTTTACCGGTCTGCTTTCGCAGGAACCTCCTCAAGCCGTTGTGCAGGATCTCCCGAAACAGATCTTCGTCTCGCTTTTCTTCCAGCGCCGTCTCCGAGACGATGGTGGCGATGCGCTGTCGGGTCAGCTCCATCAGCTCTTCCGAGTCTTCCATCAGGACGAACCCTCGTGAGATCAGATCCGGTTCTCCGCTCAGCTCACCGCTCATGCCGTCCATCCGCAAGACAACGACCAGGACGCCGTCGGCCGAAAGGTAGCGCCGATCCCTCAACACCACCTCGTGGACGGCCTCCAGAATACCCTCGTCGATGAAGCGGCGCCCCACCGGAATCTTGTCTAGAAGCTTGGCGCCACTGGGTGCCAAGCCTAGGATCTCTCCGTTCTCAACGATGTGGATGTGGTCCTGAGGAATCCCCTGATCCAATGCGAGCAGGGCATGATTCTTCAATTGGCGATACTCCCCATGGATGGGGACAAAGTACTTGGGGCGAGTGAGGTTGATCATCAGCTTCAGGTCTTCCCGAAAACCGTGGCCTGAGACGTGTACATTTGAGTGTCTCGAGTCGAAGAGCGTGGCCTCCCTTCGGTAAAAGTAATTTACCAGGTTGCTGATCAACTTTTCGTTGCCCGGTATGATCCTTGCCGAGAGAATGACAACGTCTCCCTTTTCTACCTGAACCTGCGAGAACTCGTTGACCGCCAGGCGGCTGAGGGCCGACCTCGGTTCCCCCTGACTACCGGTCGCTAAGAGCACGATTTGCTCCGGGGGCAGCTGTCTGAGGTCTTCGGTGGTGGCGATCTGTCCCTCGGGCACTCGAAGATAGCCCAACTTGGAGGCCTGTTTGATGTTCGAAGTCATGCTTCGACCCATCGGAAAGATCTTGCGGTCAAACTCTTTTGCCAGATCGAAAACGATCTGTATCCGGTGGAAGCTACTGGCAAAGCAAGAGAGAACAATCTTTCTTTGGGCCTCGTGGAAGAGCGTCCGCAGCGGGCCGATTACGGAGAACTCGGACGGTGATAACCCTGGGACATCACTGTTGGTGCTGTCCGAGAATAGCGCAAGGACTCCCTCGTTGCCGTATTCTGAAAGACGTGCCAGATCGCTGAGCCGTCGGTCAATCGGAGTCTGGTCGAACTTGAAGTCGCCGGTCCAGATGACGGTACCAACCGGTGTCTTGATGCCCAGACTGAAGTTTTCTGGAAAAGAGTGAGTGGCATTCAGGGCTTCGATCGTGAAGGCTCCCAGGTTTACCGGCTTTCGTGCCTCCAAGACGTGAAGCTCGGCTTTCGACGCCAGCTTCCGTTCCCTCAGTCGTGAAGACATCAAGCCTAGAGCCAGGCGACTGCCGTAGATGGGTACTGAGATCTCGTTGATGATGTAGGCGATGCCGCCTGAGTGGTCCTCGTGGCCGTGGGTCAGAACGATGGCTCGGAGCTGGTCGCGATACTCCTTGAGAAAGGTGATGTCGGGAACGATCAGATCTACGCCGAGACTCGTCCCCAGATGCCGGCCGGGGAGGGTCATCCCAGCATCGATCAGGACCATGTCCCCATTGCAGCGGAGCGCGGCACAGTTCATTCCGAACTCGCCTAACCCACCGAGCGGGATAAATTCTAAGCGCTCCACCATGAATTAGAGCAGATTATAGCAGTTGTGCCAGACATATGTACTGTTCCAGGGCGACCTCCTCTGCCCGGATCTGTCGCCGTAGGCAGGTCGAATCGAAAGCGGCTCTGAGCTCCTCCTGGGAGCGACCTCCGGCCCTTATCAGGTTATTCCAGAGGGTTTTCCTGCGGTGAGAGAATGCCGTTCGCAGCAGGGCAAGAAAATGTGGGTAGTCTGGAACCGGATTGGCTATCTTGCGAGGAATGAGTTTTATCACGAAGGATTGTACCTTGGGCCTCGGGATAAAGACCGTAGGCGGAACTGTGAAGCCCCGGATCCGCTCGAAGTGATACTCCATGATCAAGGTCAGGTAGCCGTAGTCCTTGGTGGCAGGCCGCGCCAGGACACGGGAAGCCACCTCCTTCTGCAGCATGCAAGTAAGGCTCTGAAACCGATCCTTCAATTCGGTCATCTTGGTCAGTGTCGGTGTGGAGATGTTGTAGGGAAGATTCCCAACGATTTTGACAGGGCTTCGGGGTAAGATCCCCAGCCAGTTGAGATCGAGGACATTACCTCGGATCAGTGTCAGTCCCCCGGACAGTTTCGGCGGAAGATTAGATTCGAGATAGGCGATCATCTCCTGGTCGAATTCGATCGCGATTACCTCTCGCGCTACGGCCAGGAGCGGCTGGGTCAGAGCGCCGGTTCCGGGACCGATTTCAACGACAACGTCGCTCTTGTCGATTCCGGCGAAATCAACGATCTTGCGGCAGGTGTTGGGATCGGTGAGGAAGTGCTGTCCGAGTGGGCGCTTTGCCCAGGGTACTTTTTGAGTCAAGCCATTGTGTATGGTAGCATGGCGATCCCGCTTTCCTTCGGTTCGGACCGTCCTCTGAAGAGGAAAGCGACTGAAAATCAGGAGGTTGAAATGAGTGATAATGTACAGGATGTAACCGATCAGAATTTTGAAGAGGAAGTGCTGAAGTCGAGCCAGCCGGTGCTCGTTGATTTCTGGGCTCAGTGGTGCGCGCCTTGCCGCATGCTTGCCCCGACCATCGATCAAGTTGCCGAAGATTTTGCGGGTCGGGCCAAGGTGGTTAAACTGAACGTCGACGACAATATGGGCACTTCGAGCAAATACAACATTAAGGGTATCCCAACCCTGCTGCTATTCAAGGATGGTCAGATCAAAGACCAGGTAGTGGGCTCTACCTCGAGGGATAACATCTCCCGGCTCATCGAGGCTCAGCTCCAACAACCGGCCGACGCCTAAGCCAGTCGTCTTAGGGGTGGCGGCACCAGCCTGAGCAGACTCTCTGTTTGAGGCACGGCATTTCCCTACCTAATCTGGGCAAGCAGCGCCGGCCTTTGTGGGGGGGGGCCTGGTTTTGCCCTGCTCGAATCATGGCAAATGTAGTCATCATAGGAACTCAGTGGGGGGATGAGGGCAAAGGCAAAATTGTCGACCTCATCACCGGACACTTCGATGTGGTCGCCCGGTATCAGGGCGGACATAACGCCGGACATACGGTCAGCCTCAAGGGTGAGAAGTATGTTCTTCACCTCATTCCCTCAGGGATTCTTCATCCCAAAAAGCTGTGTGTCATCGGGAACGGCGTGGTCGTTGACCCCTTTGCTCTGGTGGAGGAGATCGAGGCTCTGCAGGGATTGGAGCTGGAAGGAAGACTCTTCTTGAGCAATCGCGCTCATCTCATCCTGCCCTATCACCGGAGATTGGAAGAGGCCGAGGAGGCGAGGCTGGGTAAGGAGCGAATCGGGACTACCAGTAGAGGGATAGGTCCCTGTTACGAGGACAAGATGGCACGCCGCGGCATCCGGGTAGGGGACCTTTTCTCTCCCGATGTCTTCAAGGCAAAGGTCAGGGACAACGTTGATTTCAAGAACCAGGTTCTGACGCGTGTGTATGGCGTTGAGCCGGTTGACGCCGAAGTCGTCTGCAATTCCTACCTGGAAATTGGAACGCGGATTGGCGGTTTTGTAACCGACACCTCTGAGCGCCTGAATCAGACGATAAAAGAGCAGAAAAGCATCCTCTTCGAAGGGGCGCAGGGTACCCTGTTGGATGTGGATCATGGTACCTATCCCTTTGTCACCTCCTCCAACGCTACTGCCGGAGGGGCAAGTACGGGTACAGGGGTAGGTCCCAATGCAATCGACGGTGTTATTGGAATTGCCAAGGCCTACACTACACGTGTTGGAAGCGGTCCTTTTCCCACGGAGATGACCGGGCAGGTGCTGGAGGATGTCCGCGAGAAAGGCTCCGAGTACGGCGCCACCACTGGACGTCCTCGTCGATGCGGCTGGTTTGATGCTGTCGTCGTCCGTTATGCCTGTATGATCAATCGGGTAGATACCTTGGTTATAACCAAACTGGATGTGCTGGATGAACTCGCCGAGATCGAGGTTTGTACCGGTTACAGCTGCCGTGGACAGTCCCTGAAGTTTTTCCCCCTCGATGGGATAGCCCTGGACGAAGTGGTTCCCACCTATGAGACACTTCCAGGCTGGATGCAAGATACCTCGGGGATTGGAGAGTATGGACAGCTTCCCGAAAAGGCAAAACAATACTTGTCTCGTATCGCGGAGCTGATCGAGACTGATATCTCTATTATCTCCGTCGGCCCCAACCGCTCCGAGACTATCATCCTGGAAGAAAATGCCCGCCTGAGACGCCTGCTGGGTTCGTGAGATAATCGATCATCCCGATCTCAAGATAGCCGATCACCCAAATCCCAATACAAGAGACAAACAAACTCCAATTACAAGCACCCAATACCACACAACGTTGGATGCTTGGAATTCGGGATTTGCTTGTATCTTGTGTCTTGTCTGCCGGAACCTACAAGCGTCAGCCACCTTTTTATCAGATTCCCTCCCGGATTGGGTTACACTTCCGTGATGTCAACCGTCCCCACTTCGCGCTCTGGTGTTGACGAGGTCTCACCAGCCCTCTTGGCTCGGAATCCTCTCAAGTGGTTCAGTATCTTTGGGCCTGGAGCCATCATCGCCTCTCTTACCATAGGGACTGGCGAACTGATCTTCTCGACGCGCGGAGGGGCCCTGTTCGGTTATCGAGTACTCTTCTTGTTCGTTCTGATCTCCTTTCTCAAATGGGGCTTGGTGCTGGCGACTTCGCGGCACATGGTGCTCACTGGGGTACATCCGTACAAGCGGATGCTCGATTTGCCCGGACCACGGGGTTGGTTTCTGTTGATGATTTTTCTCCTGGCGGCCGTCTGCATACCGATCTGGGTCAGCTTTCACAGCAGCGTGCTAGGAAATCTCACCTCCTGGGTCACGGGTACCCAGGGCCAGTTGGGTGGCGCCATTGATTATTTGTGGGGTGGGGGAATCCTGGCCGCGGTGTTGGTTTTGACCGCAACCGGTGGCTACTCGGCCCTGGAACGCGTGCAGCTGGCAATTGTAACGGCTCTGATGTTCTGTGCCGTGATCTCGCTGATACTCTACAAACCGGATTGGCTCGCGCTCATTGCAGGAGCGGTGATTCCCAGGGCTCTCGAGTACCCCGATTGGTTGAGCCGCTACGGAGAGTATCGGCAGATCGCCGAACAGCCAGTCTGGGTTGAGACTACCCGCTATGTCGGCGTCATTGGAGGTGCCGGGTTCGACTATCTAGCCTACACCTCCTTCCTCCGAGAGAAACGCTGGGGCCGCGCGGGTCTGACGCCGGCCACCCGATCAGAGCTGGAGGAGGTGGGTGAAAATCCTTCACACCCTGCTCGACTGTGGGTTCGAGCCCCCATCATAGACTGCAGTATTAGCTTCCTTTTGGTGATCGGTTTCAGTGCTGTCTTCGTGGCCTCGGGTGCGCTCATTCTGGGGCCCAATCACAAGGTTCCCGACGAGAATAATCTCCTGAACCTTCAGGCGGAGTTGGTTACGAACCTTCATCCCTGGCTGTTACCCCTCTACGTGGTGGGAGCTTTCCTTACGATGCTAGGTACCCTTTACGGCACTCTCGAGGTCGCCAATAGCTTCGTGAATGAGGCGGCACGTGTGGTCCGGCCGACGCTTCTAGCCAAAACCTTTAAGCGCCTCAAGAATCTGACGCTCGGATGGTGTGCGGCCGGTGCCTACCTGGTGCTCGGCTGGACTTTCGTCTATCAAATGGCGGGAAAAGACCGTCCGCGAATCGTTATCGCCATCCTGACGCCGGCCAACCTGTTCACGGGGGTTCTTTTCTGCGGCATCATCTGTTTTCTGGTCCTCTGGATGGATCGCCGCTTCCTGCCGAAATCCCTCCACATGGGGTTTCCTTTGATGTTTCTCAATCTGGTTTCGGGCGTGATCTTCTTGGCTCTGGGTCTGAAGGGATATTGGGACGATCAAAGTCGTTGGGTTGCCATGGGGGCGATGCTGGCCATGGCTGCCGTAAGCATCGTGGTGGCCTGGCTGCTGGGCAGGAGTGGACGGCTTCCGAGTCCCGACGCCGGGTCAGACCCTCGATGATCACCAGCAAAGCTGCTGGACCTTGTCTTACAGCAGTTTTCCCTCATAGAATAATCGTGTCATGAAACCGACTGATCGGGTGCTGGAAAAGGTGTTCGAGGGAGAGCGCATCGCACCCGAAGAAGGCCTGACGCTGCTCCACAGCCGGGAACTGCACAAGGTGGGGCAGGCGGCCGATTTCGTACGCCAAAGGCATCACCCAGAAGGAGTCGTCTCCTTCCTGATTGATCGCAATATCAACTATACGAACGTCTGTGTTGCCCGGTGCACCTTTTGCAACTTCTATCGCCGCCCCGGCGATGAACAGGGATACGTCCTTCCCCTGGAGTCGATCTTCAAGAAGATCAAGGAGACGATAGCCCTCGGCGGTACCGGAATACTGATGCAGGGCGGCATGCACCCCGACCTGAAAATTGATTACTACGAAAAGCTCTTGAGTTCGATCCGGGAGCGCTATCAGATCCATCTTCACTGCTTTTCACCGCCCGAGATCGTGGTCCTGGCCAAGTTGAGCCGAATCAGTATCCGGGAATCTATCCGGCGTCTGAAGGTAGCAGGTCTGGCCTCGATCCCAGGAGGGGGAGCGGAGATTCTGGTCGAGAGGATGCGTAAGAGTATCAGTCCCGGAAAGTGTAGCGCCCAGGAGTGGTTGGAGGTCATGCGAGTGGCCCACGAGGAAGGTCTGTCCACCACGGCGACCATGATGATTGGTGGAGGCGAGACCCTGGAAGAACGTATCGAACACCTCGACGCGATTCGGGAACTACAGGACCAGACCGGTGGTTTCGTTGCGTTCATCCCCTGGAATGTGCAGCTCGAGGGGACCCCAATGCAGAACTCTATCCAGCGCGAGGTGGGGACGGTAGAGTACCTGATGCTCCTGTCGGTAAGTCGAATCTATCTGGATAACATCCCGAATATTCAGGTGTCCTGGCTGACTCAAGGGCTCAAGGTTGCTCAGGTCGCGCTTCACTTCGGCGCCAACGATGTAGGCAGCATCATGATCGAAGAGAACGTCATCAGCACCGCCGGAGCCCGTCACCGAGCCGATCGGGAGGCCCTGGTTCGCACCATCGAGGACGCCGGGTTCTCGGCAGGTCAGCGTGACTCGGTCTTCCGAGTCTTCCGTAAGATTGCCTGAAGGGCGTATCAACTGCTTCTCCATTTTCCGTTTTCCGTTTTTAGATCAACAGGGTCACCAGCCTCGCTGGATTCAGGAGACACTTTTAGGTTGAGGAGGGGGGAGATTGTGCGTCACTGCGTGGAGAAGAGTTGTCCAGCTCTCTCCTCGGAACCTGGACTCATTTTGCTAACGGCTCAAGTCGTTCGCGGCTCTGTCGGACTTGTCCTCAGAATGTTGATACCCGGGTCAGGTTCCTCTACGACGTTCGGACGTCCAGACGTTCCGAAGAATCGTTCAAGTTTCAGGTTAGTCGTCCCCCCAGGAAGCCCTGGCCCCATTCGAGAAAGAAACTTGGAGTCCCGGCCGTGGCGGCGGTCTCCAGGCCGCCGTGTATCGAGCCAAAGGCTCGAAAAAGAAGAATACTTCGGCCTGGAGACCGAACCTACGTCGACCCGCTGGAGCCAATTGAAGTTTCAGCTTAGCATTATTTCATCTTGACCGGGTCTGTTTTTCTGTATAAAATCCCGTATAAAGTTACGGAACTGTCGATGGACAAGAGGGAACGGCAGCGGCAGATTGTTCAGCTTCTGCAGAGTGAGCGGATTTCGAGCCAGGAAGGGCTTCGGAGCAGGCTTAGCCGACTTGGGGTGAAGGTGACTCAGGCTACCCTTTCGAGGGATCTGAAAGAGTTGAACGTCGTCAAGACTGTGACCGAGCAGGGAAAGTATAAATATGCGATCCTTGAGAACTGGGTCGGTTTGCCTATCCGGCTCTGTGAAGTCAGTGGCAACCTCTTGGTTGTGCATACGGACGCAGGGATGGCACCTGCGGTAGCCTACAAGATCGATGCGATGGAGCTGGCGGGAGTCCTCGGAACCGTAGCTGGAGAGGACACCCTGTTGGCAGTCGTGGCGGAGGGATACGATGCCCGGCGGGTGAGGAAGCAACTATGGGAGAGGGTTCAGGCGCTATGAAGAAGATCGTGCTGGCGTACTCGGGAGGGCTGGATACTTCGGCCATGCTGCATTGGTTGAAGCAGAAGTACGGGTGTCCGGTGCTTGCCTTCATCGCGGACGTTGGCCAGGGAGAAGACCTGGTGGCGATCGAGAAGAAGGCCCACCAGACCGGAGCGGACGAGGTCGTCATTTCGGATATACGGGAGACCTTCGTCGAAGAGTTTGTATTTCCTGCAATACAGGCCCATGCGGTTTATGAAGGTGAGTATTTGATGGGGACCTCTCTCGCCCGTCCCGCCATCGCTAGAGAGCAGGCCCGTATCGCAAAAGAGTGGGGAGCGGACTGTGTTTCCCATGGGGCCACGGGGAAGGGAAACGACCAGGTACGCTTTGAGCTGACGTTCCACGCCCTGGCACCTGAGCTCAAGATTCTGGCGCCCTGGCGAAGTTGGGAGTTTCGAGGTCGTCGAGATCTGATCCGATATTCCAAGACTCATGGGATTCCCATCACATCCACCGAAGAGAAGCCCTACAGCATCGATCAGAATCTGATGCACACCTCCTACGAAGGGGGGATCCTGGAAGATCCCTGGCAGTCTCCTCCGGAAGATATTTTTCTGCGCACGGTGTCCCCTTTGGAGGCCCCGGACGAGCCCGTCGATCTAGTGATTGAGTTTGAGCAGGGCAAACCGGTGAAGCTCGATGGGCGCTCTCTGGGTTCGGTCGAGCTGCTGGAGGAACTCAACCGACAGGGGGGAGCTCATGGGATAGGGCGGGTCGATCTGGTCGAGAATCGGATGGTGGGGATGAAGTCTCGCGGGGTCTATGAAACACCCGGTGTCACGATTCTCCACAAGGTGCATCGCGCTCTGGAGTCGCTGACCCAGGATCGCGAAGCCTACCATCTCAAGGATGAACTCATGACCCGACTGGCGTCTCTCATGTACAACGGATTCTGGTTTTCCCCGGAAATGGAGATGTTGCTGAAGCTGGTCCGCGGCTCCCAGGACCATGTTTCCGGGGAGGTGAGGGTGCAGCTGTATAAAGGAAACTGTTCCATCCGGGGACGGCGCTCGCCCTACAGCCTCTACGATCCTTCCTATGCGACCTTCGAGGAAGACGAAGTTTATAGTCAAGCGGATGCCGAGGGATTTATTCGACTTCAGGGATTGAGGCTGAAGATTGCGGCCCTGGTCGGGAGCCGCAAGTCGATCTAATTGTAGTCCGTCGCTGAAGCGGCGCGCCCACTGACAAAAAATCGAGCCAGTGTTGGATATGTCTGAGCAGGATTCGACCAAATTACCATGGGGAGGGCGATTCAAGCAGAAGCTTGATTCGGTGGCTCAGTCCTATACCCGATCGCTGCACCTGGACCGGCGACTTGCCCCCTATGATCTGCTTGGTAGTCAGGTACATACTCGAATGCTGGCGCGGCAGGGAATCATCAGTTGCGAGGACCGCGACGCCATCCTCCAGGGTTTGGAGAAGATCAAGGAAGAGATCGATTCGGGGCGCTTCCCCTATCGGGACGAGTTAGAAGATATCCATATGAACATCGAGCGGCGGCTCCAGGAGCTGATTGGCGAGCCGGGTAGGCGCCTCCACACGGGTCGCAGCCGCAACGATCAGGTGGCGCTGGACCTCAAGCTGTTTTGCCTCGGCACAGCGTCCTCCTGGCAAGCCTGGATGCTGGAGCTTCATCGCTGTCTGCTGACGAGGTCACGGCAGCTGAGGCTTGAGTTGTTCCCCGCCTGGACCCATCTTCAGTCGGCGCAACCGCTGTCCTGGGCTCACTACCTCCTTGGCTACTGTGAAATGTTCAAGCGAGATTTTCGGCGCCTCGGTTTTTACCAGGAGCTCCACTCTGTCTCGCCCCTGGGAGCTGGGGCCCTGGCGGGAAGCACGCTGCCTCTGGATCCAGAGCAGAGCGCTCTCGAACTGGGCCTGGACTCCAGTTTTGGCAATAGCTATGACGTGGTCGGGGACCGTGATTTCGTGCTGGAGCTGCTTCAGATTGGCGCACAGGTCATGTTGCACTTCAGCCGCTTGGCCGAAGATTTCATCTATTTCTCCAGCACTCCGGTAGCCTGGATCGAGTTGCCGGACGCTTTGTGTACGGGAAGTAGCATGATGCCCCAGAAGAAGAACCCCGACATCCTGGAACTGGCGAGGGGCAAGGCGGCTTCTGTCCTGGGCCATGTCACCGCCCTTTCGGCCTTGATCAAAGGTCTGCCCAGTTCCTACCAGCGGGACCTACAGCAGGACAAGGAGCACCTCTTCCCGGCGGTCGATATCGTGACAGAAACGCTACAGATCCTACCGCTGGTCGCGCGCGATTTCCAGATTAACAGTGTTCGCACTGAGGCGGCCCTGAGCTCCGGTTTTCTGATGGCGACGGACCTGGCAGAGTATCTTGTTTCCAAAGGAGTCGCATTTCGGAGTGCCCACGAACAGGCAGGGCGCATGGTGGGCTACTGTTCAGAGCGGGGGCTGTCACTAGAACAGTTATCCCTCGAGAAGATCCAGGAATTCGCTCCCAGCAGCGATCCGGACGTCCATGAGGTGCTTCAACCTCAGGGAGTACTCCAGCGGCGGGCACACAAGGGCAGTACGGGGCTGGAGTCGATCGATCGTCAAATCAGGGATTGGGAACACTGGATCCGGCAACACCAGGATTTGGCTGCCCTCGTTGACGAGAAGCAGGGTATTGGGTCCGTTGGAAAGGATCCTGAAGGTTGTGAAACGAGGGAGGGGAGGGCTGCTAAGCCATGAGAGACTTTATCTCGTTGAAGGACTTCACTTCGGCTCAGTGGAAGCAGCTGCTCAGCTTGAGTCGAGAAGTCAAGGGTCGGGCCTCCAATTTCAGGCAGATGCTCCCCGGCAAGAGCATTGTTCTCATTTTTGAAAAGCCCTCCCTGCGCACTCGTCTGACGTTCGAACTGGGGGTCAGGCAGCTGGGGGGAGATGCGGTCTATCTCGACTACCAGGAGGCCCGCTTGGGTGGGCGAGAGTCTCTGGGTGATGTGGCCAGGAATCTGGAGCGTTGGTTTGACTGCATCGTCGCCCGGACTTTCTCTCACGGCGACGTGGTCGAGCTCGCTGAGCAGGCCAATATTTCCGTGATCAACGCCCTGAGTGATGCAGAGCACCCCTGTCAGGCCGTCGCGGACGTCTTTACGCTGAGTGAGAAGTGGGAGAATCTGGGAGACAAGATGTTGGCCTACGTCGGGGACGGAAACAATGTCTGTACTTCCCTGGTTCACGCTGCGGCGTTGGCGGGGATGTCGTTCACGGCAATTACGCCTGAGTCACACCGCCCCTCTGTGTCTGTGGAAGAGGACTTCAAGCTCCTGTCGATAAACCCGAAGGCGACCTACACCTACACCGACTCGGTAGAAGGGATTCGGGGTGCCGACGCAGTCTACACCGACACCTGGGTGAGTATGGGCCAGGAGGGAGAAGCTCAGGATCGTCTCGCTCTGCTTCAGCCCTACCAGGTCACGCCGGAGCTGATGTCGCAGGCCGGGAAACGAGCATTTTTCATGCATTGCCTTCCCGCCCACAGGAATCAGGAGGTAACCGACGCGGTCATGGACTCTCCTTCATCGCTGGTTTTCGAGCAAGCTGAAAACCGGCTCCATGTCCAGAAGGCCCTCTTGCTGCTGCTGCTGGCACCCAAAGAACTGGACCGTTATCTGCACCTCGAGAAGTGGGCAGCATGGAAGTAAGGATCAAGTCCCTTGGGACTTGGTTCTTATTCCCTCAGGGGTTCTCGAGCGAATCCACTGCCTCGGTGGCAGCTTCTTTGACTTCTTCGGAAGTATCTTCCTCCGCAACTCGTCTGAGGACCGGCAAGGCTGCGGGGTCCTCCAGACTTTCGAGCGCGAGGACCGCTTCCAGCCTGATGTCGGACGCCGAGTCTCCCAGAGCCTGAAAGCAAGCGGATAGGACTTCCGGCGTCGGATCGAGTAATCCAAGCTCACTCACCGCGTAGGCTCGCTCCTCGGTCTCGTCAGCATGCAGCGCCTGGAAGATCAACCCGGCTGCTTGATCTTCCTCTGGAACCGGCCCCTCTCGCTTCTCGTCTCTTTGGGCGGGTAGTTGTCCCTGGCGGTCGTCCCGCATAGTGCCACGAGAAAGGGGATTCTGAGTCGTCCGCCTCGATTGGCGTTCCCCAGTCTGGGGAGCAGGGCCGATTGAAGCGGGATCAGGACTAGGTGGAGTTTGTTCAGATCTCCTAAAAGAAGTCCAGTAGAGGATAAGGAGAAACGCGGCAAGGGCCACAAGGATGGTCTTGGTTGACATGACACCCAATCAGTTGAGGACTTTCGGGAATTGTACTTCCCAGCTCACTACCTTGGACTCGATTGTTTCAACGTCAAAGAGGCCTTCACTATATAGGAGGCTCGCATCTGGCTCAAGTCTCTGCTCCGGGATTCCGAGACCCGAATCGCAAGCTGACGGGCTTCTTTCGGTGCCGATCCGCCTGATGCTTCTGAAGCCAGATTGACACCCAATCTGTCGCTATGTTAGCGTTTGACCCTCCAGAAACAAGGGGTTTAAAAACCGACTCGAGGAGGCTGAATGGCACCAACAGGGCGCAATGTTTTTACGTCTGAATCTGTTACTGAAGGTCACCCGGATAAAATCGCTGACCAGATTTCCGACGCGGTTCTCGATGCCGTACTCAAAGATGATCCTATGGGACGAGTTGCGTGTGAGAGTCTGGTCACCACTGGGCTCGTTGTGGTTGCAGGAGAGATTACTACCAGTTGCCACCTTGACTTTCCAGCTATCGTCCGAGAGACCATCCGTGAGGTGGGTTACACCCGCGCCAAGTATGGTTTTGACTGCGAGACGTGCGCGGTGGTTTGCTCCGTAGATACTCAGTCCCCGGACATCGCGCAGGGCGTCGATATCGGTGGCGCAGGCGATCAGGGACTGATGTTTGGCTTCGCTTGCACGGAAACACCTGAACTAATGCCGATGCCCATCATGCTGGCACACCGGCTGACCCGACAACTGTCCGAACGTCGTCGTGATGGGACCCTACCCTGGCTTCGTCCCGACGGAAAGTCACAGGTCACGATTGAGTATGAGGGTCGTACGCCGGTTCGCGTCGACACGGTGGTCATTTCCACGCAGCACGGCCCCGACGTCAGCAACGAGGAGATCGCGGAGGGCATCAAGAGGGATATCATCCGACCCATCGTCCCCTCAGATCTGATGGACGAGAGTACCAAGGTCCACATCAACCCCACCGGCCGTTTCGTGGTTGGCGGTCCTCAAGGAGACTGTGGCGTGACTGGTCGAAAGATCATCGTCGATACCTACGGGGGTGTGGCCAGTCATGGAGGCGGTGCCTTCTCCGGTAAGGATCCCTCCAAGGTCGACCGATCCGCCTCCTACATGGCCCGCTATGTTGCGAAGAATTGCGTCGCGGCGGGATTGGCCGATCGTCTCACCATCCAATTGGCCTATGCCATAGGTGTGCCCGAACCGGTGTCTATAGCGGTAGATACCGAAGGAACGGGAAGGGTGAGCGACGAAATTCTCCGCGAGCTGATCTCGTCGCACTTCAGGTTGACGCCCCGCGACATCATCGAGACGCTAGAGCTGAGGCAGCCGATCTTTCGCAAGACGGCCAGCTTCGGTCACTTCGGCCGAGAGAACGAGGGCTTCGCCTGGGAGAGGACCGATCGAGCGGAAGCCCTGCGTCAGGACGCCGGTCTGCCGAGGCCAGCGCTCAAGTAGTGCAGTAGTGCGGCGGTGCAGTGAGCAGTGGTGCAGTAGCCGTTGATAGGTTCGGAACCGGGGTTCATGTTGCTAGCAGTTCCGTTCGTTCGCAGCCCTATCTGACTTCGGCTGTTTCCGGACTAATCACTGCACTACTGCTCACGCCAGAGCCAGCGCAGGGACTCTGGGAGAATTGCGCCGCCATGATTGCCATCGTGAGCGCCCTCTCCGAACACGAATTTCGCGTCGTACTTCATAAATGAGAGAGATGCTGCCATCTGCTGGTTGGCTAGCGGCCAATGACCGTGTTCATTGTTCAGGTCGTGACGGCCCCCCTGTAGAAAGACGCGGATCGGCTTGGGCTCAGTCTTGCGGAGCAGCGCCGCGTAGTTGTGTCCCCCGCGAATGTTCGTGAAACTCCCCACGTGACTCAACACCTTGCGAAACTGATCGGGTCGTTCCCATGCCACGGTAAATGCACAGATTCCGCCGCTGCTGATTCCACCGATGGCACGCTGTTCCGGATCCCTGGAAATCGGGTACGACTTCTCGACCTGGGGCAGGATTTCGGTTAGTAGAAATCTGGAATAGGTATCGCTGAGGGTATCGTATTCCACACTGCGGTTTTCAGGACGTGGGCGCCATCCCGGTTCGGGTGGCAGCGCACTCCATCGCCCGGGATCGATAAAGACTCCAATTGTTATGGGCATGTCCCCCTTGTGGATGAGATTGTCAAACACCGTCGGGACCCGGAAGTCGCCGGATTCCGATATGTAGGCATGTCCATCCTGGAACACCATCAGCGCTGCTGGTTTTGCGGCATCATACTGCTTCGGAACGTAGACCCAGTATCGGCGCACGGTGCCGGCATAAACCTTGTCGGATCTCCAGACGTGCATGGTCAGGTCGCCGCGTGGCACGCCATCCTGCCTTTGTGAATCGGTCTCCAGTTCGTACCGTTTGGGTTCGACCTCGGCGACTGCGAATTCGGGGACGATCAAGGTGAGGGCTATTAGCATCGTTCTCATGATTGATGTCCTCTTTTTGATGTTTGAGATAGGGTGTCTGACAATCCTACCCAGCCCGAGTGCCAAAGCAAGCGTGTTATCATTTGAACTGTGAGTTACGGTTCCAGACCTTACGTTACCATGGGTCCCAACGTAACGACCATGGTGAAGTATCTGGTCATTGCCTGTGCTGTGACCTTCGTACTTCAGTTTGGAGCTGGGGCGGAGATGACGCTCATCTTCGGCCTCACCCCCTTCGCGGTCCTGGAAAAATTCTTCGTCTGGCAATTCTTCACGTATCTTTTCCTTCACGGGGACTTCTGGCACCTGTTCTTCAATATGTTCGCCCTCTGGATGTTTGGCTGCGAGCTGGAACGCTATTGGGGAAGCCGGGAGTTCCTGCGCTTCTTCCTAGTCACTGGAGTCGGTGCCGGAGTACTATCCATTCTCTTCGATCCTTTGGGACAGACGCCAACCATTGGAGCTAGTGGATCCATCTACGGCATTCTCATGGCGTACGGAATGATGTTTCCAGACCGGCAGGTCTATCTCTACTTTCTGTTTCCGATCAAGGTCAAATACTTCGTGGCCTTCCTCGGAGCAATTGCCTTCTTCTCCGCCCTCGGCACTTCCGGGAGTACCATCGCCCATGTGGCTCATTTGGGAGGCATGGTTTTCGCTTTCTTATACCTGAAAGGGTGGTTGTCTTGGTCAGGCATGCGTCAGAGCTTTCATCGTTGGAGGATCAAGCGGATGAGGGAGCGCTTCAAGGTGTATGAGAAGAAGCCACCGAGCAGAAAAGATGATTTCTGGATCCACTAACCAACCCTCACTCATGTTTCCCCTGGGCTGTGGATTCCCCCTGGTCGTTCGGTGAGAAAACCGGCCGAGAATCGGTTCCGGACCGCCAGCAGCTCAGCCAAGAGGCTAACCGCGATCTCCTGTGGTCCTTCCGCGCCGATGTCCAGACCCATGGGGTTGCGCAGGCGAGCCAGCTGCTCAGCAGTGGCTTGAAACCCTTCCTTCCCCAGGCCATCAAGCAGCTTGCTGCAGCGCAAGCGGGGTCCCAGCACTCCGATGTACGGGGCGTCGCTCGCGAGGGCGAAGAGCAGGGCAGCCTGGTCCCGCTCCAGTTGATGATTCATGATCGCGACATAGCTGTGCCCACCGAGCCGTACTTTTTCGCGGTACTCCGATGGATGTGCCAGGATGATCTGGGAATCTGGAAAACGATCGGCACTAGCGAGATTGGAACGCGGATCCACAATACTGACAGCCAGTCCCAGTTTGACTGCCAGTGCCGCCACTGGGATGGCGTCGTGGCCCGCTCCGAAGAGGACAACCTCGATCGGTGGGAGATTCACGTCGAAAAGGATCTCCGCTCCTGCAATGAGCTGGGTCTGTGAGTTGGGATGGTCCGAAGCCAGAATCGTCTGTGCGGCGGCGAACAGGAGTGCAGCAGGGGCGTCTTCGATAGTTCCAATAGCAGCGGAGCCCTCGCTCGCCAGTATCCAGCTTCCCAGTGGAAGCGAGGCCTCAGAGGAACCATGCACCACAGCTCTCACCGAGGCCATTCCGTTCGACAGGGAATGCAGCCAATGGTCCCACGCCGGGTGCCCGTCAATCAGCTCGATCAGGACGTCGACGGTGCCACCGCACCCCATCCCGAGTCCCCACACAGCGTCGTCTTCAAGGTCAAAGCAGCGAAACTCGGGCGCGCCGTTCTGGAGGACGCGGGCGGCAGTGTCTGCTACCTCCGGTTCCAGACAGCCCCCTGAAATCATCCCGGTAGCCGCCCCAGTTTCGTCGATTGCAACCTTGGCGCCTTCCCGCCGATAAGCCGAGCCGCTGACTCGCACTACCGTTGCCAGTGCTGTCCCCCGACGTGCCTTTCGGTTTGCCTGTATCGCCGCTGCCAGAGCTACTTCTTCGCGCATGGTTACGGGTTTCAAGTTTACAGTTTACAGGTTGAACGTCTGAACGTCTCCTGCCCTCCGAAGCCAAGTCCGATAGAGCCGCGAACGACTTGAGCCGTTAGCAAAATGAGCCCAGGTTCCGAGGAGAGAGCTGGACAACAGTTGGTAGGAGATCATCCAAGAATCGCCAATGACAGAGCCGTGACTGCGAAGGAGCGGTCCCGGCATACGGATGCCGCAAACAACCGACCAAACAGACGGTGGCCGATTGCATCCCCTTTTGTGGCATGTCCCGATCGGTGATCGGGACCGCTCCTTTGCAGTCACGGCTCTGTCATTGGCGGTAGCGACAATCACGGCAGACGTAACCGAAGTTTCGTTCTCGAATGGGGCAGCGCAGCCGGAGGCTGCACTAAGCTGAAACTTCAATTGGCTCAGGTGGGTCGACGTGGGTTCGGTCTCCAGGCCGAAGTATTCTTCTTTTCGAGCCTGTGGCTCGATACACGGCGGCCAGGAGACCGCCGCCACGGCCGGGACTCCAAGTTTCATTCTCAAATGGGGTAGCGCCGCTGGGGGTCCACTGAGCAGCGACTTTTCAACTTGCCATCGAAAAGTGTTTGACAGGCGATTCTTCGATTTGAACAATAGGACAGGGTTTCTAAATGCAGATTGCCGGGACGTACACTCTTCAAATATCTCGTGATCGGGCCTGGCAGTTACTCAACGATCCAGAGGTGTTGGCTCGTGTCACTCCCGGGGTCAAGGAGCTTGAGCCGGACGGTCCCGATCGCTTCAAGGCTAAGCTCGAGCTGGCCGTAGGACCTGTTCGAGGAAGTTTCGAGGGTCACGTGGAAATTCGGGATAAGCAGGAACCAAGCGAACTGACCCTGCATGTAGAAGGACAAGGCAAAGCCGGTGGAATGGTAGCTACAGGCAGGATCAAGCTGGCCGAGGGCGATGGCGAAACCCCGGTTGATTACACCGGGGACGTCCAGATTTCCGGCAGGCTGGCAGCCGTGGGAAGTCGCCTGTTTTCTGGTGTCGCACGCAGGCTAGCGACCCTTTTCTTCCAGAAGCTTGAGGAAGAGGGATCTTCTTAGGGTCTGCGCAAGAATAACTTGGTAGAATTGGCGCTCAGATTTGAACCAGATTTGGCCGCGAACGATTGAGCTAGACCGCAGGCGTAGCCGGGTCTACGTTGAGGATTTCGCGATTGAGGAGCGGCCAAAGATGGTGTGAAGATGAGATGCCAAAATGCCAAGTTATTTTTGCGCAGACCCTAAGCCGGCTGGTGCGTAGATGGAGTTAACTTGATATGCAAAAGATGCCGATTGAGATCCGGGTAAACGGAACCACTTATCAACGTGAGGTGGAGCCTCGACTGCTTCTCGTCCATTTTCTTCGTGACGCGCTCGGCCTCACTGGAACGCATGTAGGGTGCGACACTTCCAACTGCGGAGCCTGTACCGTGACTCTCAACGGGCTGGCCGTGAAGTCCTGCACGCTTTTCGCAGTGCAGGCTGATGGAGATGACATTACCACCGTTGAGGGTCTGGCGACCGGTGAACAACTCCACCCCATCCAGGAGGCCTTTTGGGAGGAACACGGGCTTCAGTGCGGTTACTGTACGCCCGGCTTCATGCTAGCTGCTGTTCAGCTTCTGAAGCGGAACCCAGGTCCTACTGAGGGGGAGATCCGACATGCGTTGGAAGGCAACCTCTGCCGTTGTACCGGATACCAGCACATCGTAAACGCAGTCCAGAGCGCAGCCCGCAAGATGCGGGAAGCGGCTGCGAGCTAGGAGGGACCGAGGATGGCAACGAAATTTTTTGGCGCGCGGGTCAAGCGCCGCGAGGATCCCCGGTTGATCACGGGCACAGCCGAGTACACGGACGATATCAGTCTCACCGGAATGCTCTACGCGGCCTTCGTTCGAAGCCCCCATGCGCACGCTCGAATCAGATCGGTGGATCTGGAGGCTGCTCGGGCCGCTCCGGGCGTGGTGGCCGCCTTCTCGGGTAAAGACCTCAAGGACAAGGTCAATCCCCTACCCACCGCCTGGCTGGTTCCGGACAGTAACCTGAAGACGCCGCCACATCCCGCCCTTGCTCTGGATACGGTCCGCTACGTCGGGGATGGCGTCGTGGTGATCGTGGCCGAGGACCGCTACCAAGCCGAGGACGCCACTGAACTGGTCAAGGTGGATTATGAAATCCTCGAGCCGGTCGTAAACAGCGAAAGTGCTGTGCAGGAAGGTGCCCCGGTGGTTCACGAAGAAGCACAGGACAATGTGGCCTTCGATTGGAATATAGGCGGAGGGGATCTAGACCAGGCGTTTGCTGACTCGGACGGCGTTTTCAAGATCCGACTGCTCAACCAGAGGCTCATTCCCAACGCGATTGAGCCGCGAGGCTGTGTGGCGGAGTACAATTCAGGATCTGGGAAGCTGACCCTTCGCTTGACGAGCCAGAATCCTCACATCCATCGCCTCCTTCTTTCGGGTGTCTTGAATGTACCCGAACACAAGCTGCGCATCGTGGCTCCCGAGATCGGTGGCGGCTTTGGAAGTAAAATAGCCGTCTACGCGGATGAGGCCGTGGTCGCATTCTGTGCAATGCAGACAGGCAAGGCTGTGAAGTGGGTCGAGACCCGGCGAGAAAACTACGTGAGCACCACTCACGGCAGGGACCACATCACTGATCTAGAAGCCGCTTATCGCCAGGATGGGAAGATTCTGGGACTGAAGGTCAAGACCTACGCCAACATGGGCGCCTATCTGTCCACAGCGGCCCCTGGGGTGCCCACCTGGCTTTATGGGCTGATGCTCTCAGGCGTCTATGACATTCCCGCGATTCAGTGCCAGGTATTGGGTGTGTTGACACACACCACCCCCACCGACGCCTATCGAGGGGCGGGTCGCCCCGAGGCCACCTATGTGCTGGAGCGGGTGATGGACCTGCTGGCGACCGAGCTGGATCTCGACATCGTGGAGATTAGAAGAAGGAACTTCATTCAAAAGGAACAGTTCCCCCACACTGTGGCCATGGGTATCAGCTATGACAGCGGAGACTACGAGCTGACACTGGGACGCTGTCTGGAAATGCTCGGCTATGAAGCCTTCCGGGCGGAGCAGGCAGAGGCGAGAAAAGAAGGACGCCATCTGGGCTTGGGCCTATCTACCTATGCTGAGATGTGCGGTCTTGGTCCCAGCCAGGTGGTAGGCAGCACCGGATTTCAGGGCGGTCTCTGGGAGTCGGGTCTGGTCCGCGTCCATCCCACCGGAAAAGTGACGCTCATGACCGGCACCAATCCCCACGGTCAGGGCGAGGAGACCACCTTTGCGCAGATGGTCGGCGATCTATTTGGGATCCCAATCGAGGATGTGGACGTGGTGCACGGGGATACCGACCTCATCCCCATGGGCATGGGGACCTATGGAAGCCGGGGGACCGCGGTCGGGGGTATCGCGCTTTACCAGGCGGCTCATAAGGTGATCGACAAGGCCCGTAAGATTGCGGCCCATCAGATAGAGGCCCGAGAGGATGACCTGGTTTTCGAGAATGGATCCTTTCAGGTGAAGGGGTCACCCGACAAGAGTCTTTCGTTCCAAGATGTGGCTTTGCAGGCCTACCTGGCTTGGAACCTTCCCGAGGGGCTAGAGCCGGGACTGGAGGCGCAGGCGTTCTACGATCCCAACAACTTTGTTTTTCCCTTTGGGGCACATGCCTGCATCGTCGAAGTGGACTCCGAAACCGGACAGACCAAGATACTCCGCTACGTCGCCGTCGATGACTGCGGGCGCGTGATCAACCCGCTCATTGTGGATGGTCAGATCCAGGGAGGGATCGCCCAGGGAATCGCCCAGGCGCTCTACGAATTTGCCTACTATGACGAATCAGGCCAGCTCTTGAGTGCCTCTCTGATGGACTACGCGGTGCCCAAGGCAAGCCAGATTCCACGTTTTGAGCTGGACCGCACCGAGACGCCCTCACCCGTCAACCCGCTTGGACTCAAGGGGATTGGAGAAGCGGGGACCATCGCTAGCACGGTGGCCGTCGTCAATGCGGTAGTCGATGCTCTGAGTCCCTACGGAATTATCCATATAGACATGCCGCTCACGCCGCCGCGGGTATGGCAGGCCATCCGGCAGGCAGAGAGGAGATAGACGAATGTATCCTGGGAATTTCACGTATCACTCGCCTGAAACCATCGAAGAGGCGATTGGTCTGCTGGAGCAGTATGGATCCGAGGCCAAGTTGCTGGCCGGGGGGCACAGTCTGGTTCCGATGATGAAGCTGCGATTGGTGGATTCTGCTCACCTCATCGATCTGAAAAAGCTCCGCTCACGCCTCAGTTATATCAAGAAGGAAGACGGCCGAGTCGCTATCGGCGCCTTGACCACCCATCACCAGGTGGAGGCTTCGGAACTGCTCCAGGCCAAGGCTCCCCTCCTGGCGGAGGCTGCATCGGTAATTGGCGATGTTCAGGTGCGAAACATGGGGACCTTCGGCGGCAGTCTGGCACACGCTGATCCGGCCGCCGACCATCCCGCTGCCGTACTGGCCCTCGAAGCTGAACTCGTGGCTCAGGGATCCGGAGGTCGCCGAACGGTCGCAGCAGAAGATTTCTTTCTGGGCCTGTTTTCCACCGCACTCGAGCCACCTGAAGTTCTGGTGGAAGTCGGCTTCTCAGCGCTCCCGACCGGAACCGGAAGTTGCTATCTCAAGTACCCACATCCGGCCTCGGGATACGCCGTCTGCGGCGTTGCTGCCTTGATCACGCGTGACGGAAACGGTAACTGTAGCCGCTGCCGGATCGGGATCACCGGAATTTCGGATGGACCCTACCGGGCCCGGGCCGTGGAAGCGCAGCTGGAGGGTCAAGCGGTCTCTTCTGAGCTTATCGCAGAGGCCTCCCAGAAGGCGACAGACAGGATCGAGCCCCTGGAAGATTTCTTTGCCGATGCCGACTACCGCGTTAGCCTCGCCGCCACCTACGTCAGGCGAGCGCTCGCCACGGCCTGGGAGCGAGCGGGGTAGAAAAGGTCGCACGTCTGAACGTCGCACGTCCCAGATCAGTGCCCCCCCAGCGGTGCTGCCCCATTCGAGAAAGAAACTTCCGGCTACTGGGGATTTGTCCTGTTGTCCGGCTCTTTCCTCGGGACCTGGGCTCATTTTGCTAACGGCTCAAGTCGTTCGCGGCTCTGTCGGACTTGGCTTCCTAACGCTGGTAGTTCACCCGTTGGCGGCACCTTCGGAGGACAGGAGACGTGCGACGTTCAGACGTTTCGACGTGCGACGTATTATTAAAGTTTCAGCCTAGGGATCACCCGTGGTGAGTCTTCAGAGTTCCAGGTTTCCGCAGCTGTCAGTTCCGAAGCTGTCTGCTGCCGGCCAAAGGACGTGCGACGTTCAGACGTTCAGACATGCGACCTCTTAAGTCCCCCATGCACTCCGAAATCGAACGACTCACCCAGGATCTGAAACGCCACCAATATATCGCCGAGCGCCCTGTTGTCACTGCGATTCACCTGGCCTCGAAGCTGGGTCGTCCCCTGCTCGTCGAAGGACCGAGTGGAGTGGGCAAGACCGAGGTTGCGCAGGTGATGGCGCAGGTCCTGGGGACGGAGCTGATTCGGCTGCAGTGTTACGAAGGAATAGACACCAACGCCGCGCTTTACGAGTGGAACTACCAGAAGCAGCTGCTTCACATTCGGCTCAGCGAAACCCGAGAAACGACTGAGGCGGAAATCTTCAGTGAGTCCTATCTCCTGAAGCGTCCTCTGCTTCAAGCCATCACTCTGGACAGGTCCCCAGTCCTGCTCTTGGACGAGATCGATCGCAGCGACGAGGAGTTCGAGGCCTTCCTCCTGGAGCTCCTCTCGGATTGGCAGGTGTCGATCCCGGAGTTGGGCACCGTTCGGGCCCGACAGAGACCCTACACCGTGCTCACCAGCAACCGGACCCGGGAACTCTCCGACGCCTTGAGGCGTCGCTGTTTCTACCTCTGGATCGACTTCCCTTCTTTCGAGAAGGAGTTGGAGATCGTGCGCACCAAGGTGCCGCAGGCGAGCGAAGCCCTTCGCTCTGAGGTCATCGCGTTCGTGCAGATGCTCCGGCGCCTCTCTCTGGAAAAACCTCCCGGCATCTCGGAGACACTGGACTGGGCTGCCGCACTCGTGTACTTCGAGCGCGACCGGCTCTCGAGGGAACTGGTGGAGAGCACGCTGGGACTCATTCTCAAGCACGTCGAGGATCAGAATCGAATGAAGAGCAGCTATCTCAAGGCCCTATTAGGTGGGCTCGAAGTCTTCCCCACCGCTGGACTCGAGCGGGCCTTTCAGAGGGTCGAGGCGGCGCTGCAGGGGAGGTGATGCTCCCGTGATCGATCCTTGTTACGGAACCCTCGAAGATAACCTGCTGAGTTTCGCCCGACTGATCCGATCGCAAGGCCTCATCCTGGGTCCCGGAGACGTAGCGGACGGTATTGAGGCCCTCTCGGCTGTCGACCTCGCCGATAGAGAAGACTTTCGGCTCGCTCTCAGATCTGTCTTCTCCAGGAGCCAACGGGGACAGGAGATCTTTGACCAATGTTTTAAATGGTACTTCAGGGGTGGACCGCTAGATTCTGGAGCGGGTTCCGATCAACTCCAGGAGCCTGTTTCCAAAGAACCCCTGTTACAACCGAAGCAAGGGCTGAGCCTTCTTTCCTGGAAGCGGGACAGGGAGCCAGAAGGGGAGACCGGGCTGCTGTCCTACAGCCCACTCGACGCACTACTGAAAAAGGACTTCGGAAGGCTTGACGAAGAAGAGATGAGGCGTCTAGAGCCAGTGGTCAAAGCTCTGGTACGCAGGCTTGCCACCCGGGTTTCCCGGCGTTCGATGCCGAAACGTCGCGGCCGGAAAGCGGACCTGAGGCGCAGCCTCCGACGGAGTCTCGGGAGCGGAGGAGAGCTGCTCCACCTGCTCTACAAGCGGCGTCGCCCCGAGAAGACGAACCTGGTGCTGGTGCTGGATGTGAGTGGGTCGATGGAGCTATACAGCCGCTTCCTTTTCCATTTCGCCTATCTGTTTGTAACCTCTGGGATACGTGGCAGGGTGGAGACATTTGCCTTCAGCACGGAACTCTACCGGCTCACCGGAGCGCTGCGAAACAGGGGCGTTCGCAAGGCCTTGAGGGAGGTTCAGGTATTCATGCCGGGACGCCATGGGGGGACGCGAATCGGTTTTTGCTTGAAGTCCTTGCTCGACCGTCACAAGGAGTGCCTGGACCCGAAGACCGCTATCGTCATCCTGAGCGATGGGTGGGACACGGGCGAGCTGGACGTCCTTCGTGAGGCGATGTCGGCGTTGAAGAGGAGTGCGGAGCGAATCCTTTGGCTCAATCCTCTAGCCGGCAGCAGCGGCTATGAGCCCACGGCATTGGGAATGAAGACGGTCCTGCCCTACCTGGATGTGTTTGCGCCCCTCCATAACCTGGAAAGCCTGCAGGAGCTCCTGCGCTATCTGGCGGTCAGGCAGCGATGATCGCAGCGCTGATACCGGCCGCGGGAAAGAGCCGCCGCATGGGCTTCGCGAAGCTCCTGCTGGAAGTCAGAGGGAAGAGTCTGCTGGCGAACGCGGTAGAGGTCGCCGCAAGTACCAGCGAACTCGTCCTGGTAGTCGTGGGTGCCTATGCCGATGCCTACGCCCCGGTGGCCGAGGCCGCCGGGGCCGAAGTAATCCTGAATCCCGAGTGGAAAGAGGGCATGGCCTCCTCTCTTCGGGCCGGGATCGTCGCGCTTCCGGTCGAGGTCGAAGCAGCCCTCATCGTACTCCCCGATCAGCTTTTCGTAGACGCAGCCCATCTTGCCACCCTGGCTCAGGTTTTTCGGGAGCAGGAAAGTCCTTTGGCCCTGTCGCGATACAGTGGGATTCTGGGAGCCCCTGCCGTGGTGGGCCGCGAGCTATTTCCACAGCTACTCGAGCTCACAGGGGAGTCAGGTGCAAAGGCCCTTCTGGGCCGCGTTTCATCGGTCGCAGAAGTATCTCTGGAAAAGCCCTTTGATGTGGACACCGTGGAACAGGCCCAGCGACTTCTAGCTGAGGGGTTGGAGAGCCTGCGTGGCAGAAATTGATCTGCTGCGAAAACGGTAGAATTGGTCCCTATTTCCCCTATTCTTCAAATGGCCTTGCAGGGTAGCGGCAGAGGTCGGACCAGCGATATAAAATGGTCATGAATAGTGACTAGATATATAATATGTCTTGTGATACACTCCATCCATGAGTGCGGAAACTATCGGGGCCGCACAGTTCAAGGAGCGGTGCCTGGCGATTCTCGACGAGGTGGGGCCAGAGGGCGTGGTCGTGACCAAGCACGGCAAGCCGGTTGCGAAGCTGCTACCTATCGAGGTCGATTCCGCCGACCTCATTGGCAGCCTGAAAGACGAAATCGAGGTCAAAGGAGACATTCTCTCCACGGGCGTGAGATGGAATGCTGAATCTTGATACCCACATTCTGGTTTTCGCTCTGGCTGGAGCGCTCGAAGAGAAAGAGCAGATGCTCCTCTCGAGGCATCCCTGGAGCATCTCCGCCATTGTTCTGTGGGAGATCTCGAAACTGGTGCAGCTCGGCCGAATCGATGTCAACCTACAACAAGCGAAGGTCGAAAGAGCTCTGAGGCGTGTCCACACCTGGCCATTGACCCTGGAAGTCTGTCGCCAAAGCTGCAATCTGGATATCCGATCCGACCCCGCCGATGAGATTATCGCTGCGACAAGTATCGTCGAGAACGTCCCCCTAGTCACACGGGACCGCGCACTTCTCGCCTCGCAGATGATTCCATTTCCCGCCTAATTGGCCTACGCCCAATTTTGGACCTGCAGCCCTTTAAACTCAAGGAAGTGGGCTTGGTTGGCGGTGACCAGCACCAGGTCATTGACACTCGCGATCGCCGCGATCTGACCATCCACGAAGGATGGAGTCTTTCCGGCGGCCTCGAGTCTTGCCCTTTCGCGGGCGTGCTATTCGGCTGCGCTGCGATCGTAGCCCAGGATCGGGAAGCTCGCTGCCACGACTTCTTCCAGGTAGCGCTCGATGGCCACTCGTCGACGCGACTCAACAAGCCGCTCAAATCCAAACTGCAGCTCGTGCCACACGATCGAGGCAATCGCCGTCTCTCCCTCGTGGCGGCGGAGTCTGCGCAATATTGCGGTGGCCGGCTCCGGCCTCAGCGGCTCCAACACGACGTTCGTGTCAAGTAGGTACTTCAAATTCACAGCTTGACCTCACGGCCCTGGAGATCGTCCCGAGCTCCGGAAAAAAGCTCATCAGGATCGAGGGCCAATTCCTCAAGATCGACTTCTTGCGCAAAGTCTTCATAGGCCTGTGAGAATCTGCGGTACTCTGACGTGAGTCGCTCATACTGCCGGCGGCCGAGCAGGACAGCAACAGGCTCACCCCGCCGTGTCAGCTCGACTGTCTTTCCGGATTCGGCCTCCCGAACGAGGCTAGGGAGGCTATTGCGCGCCTCCGTGATTGAATGTTGTCTGGCCATGACTCAACCTCTTTATGTACACATAGATGTACATAATATCTCGTCCTACTGGCCTGCACAAGTCGTTGCCTTCTCCGCATGTGGTTGGCAGGTCCGGCGCCTGGGACGTAAGCGAGGACCTTGACAGGGCCTCCGGAAAGGGTGGCGTACCGGCTGACCCGGCATAAACACCGGAGCTATTATGCCTCGCGTCAGGCCACGGAAGCGGCCTCCTTGAAAGGGTGTTTTCCTGTAGGGATGCGACAGCGGGGGCGATCCGATTTCCGCCGGTGTCGTCGAATGTCAAGTGTACCTTAGACAGATCCTGGGCCGGCAGCGCGGCCGCTTGAGCGAGCAGGTCCTCTCCGCTGCGGAGGCGGGAGGTCACCTTTCTGCTGATGGCACCACTCTTATCCCTGGTTCTGTTCTGGCCTGCACCGTTCGATGTCTGATCTTCGGGCTTCTGCTGTGAAACCACGACAAATCCGACCTTAAGAGTCTCACTGTTCGAGGTCAGTACGTAGTTAGCTGGTGATCCACTGGCAAGGAAGTAGGCGAACTCAGACATGAGGCCCAAGCCGTTGACCAGGACGGGTAGGGGCTGGCGATCTGATCGTATATCTGGACATCTCCCTCCGAATCATCGGCTCCCTGGGCCATCAGATTCATTTCCGTTTCGCTTCGGGATCAGTACCTTAGTGAGCTGGAGTTTCTGAGGCGTCTCGGTGCACGAGATGCCAATGCTTCACTCATTGGAGACGGGTACGCCAAAGAACACCCGGTCAAGCAAGGACGGTCAGTCCCAGTCTTCTGAAGTCTCGATCGAACGCCAGGCAGGGTAGGTTGTCAAGCAAGCTGGTCACGACAACAAAGGAAACCGCATCGCAATAGGAAAGTCGGTAATCCCTGGCGCAGATTTGGAAACCCTCTTCGGCTTCGTTTCTGGTCCCGTCTCCGTAGGGGACTAGCCGAAGACCCGGTTTGACGTCGCTCAGAAAGGCCCAGGCTGCGGCGAACAAGTGGCGGTAGCGCAGGAGAGTTACGGTTTCGCTGACGACATCCCAGGCAGTTATGAAGTCGCTGCCAACGGCGACGGATTCATCGATCAGCCCGCTGGCGCGAGGGTGATTCACATCTGACGGATCCAGGCAAGCGTAGAAGAACGAGGTGTCGCAGAAGAGACGCGGTGGCAGGGTCACTCCTGAGTCTTGCCGTAGAGATGTTGGTTGATCTGCTCCGAGGTGTTCCGTTTACGTCCCCGGTGAGTCGGAAAGTCGGCCATGAGCTCTCGAAGCCGTTTCGCTGCGGCGCCAGGGGGCGGATCAGGAGTGCACCCTCGCAATTCCGCTGCCACGTTGCCATGGACGGTGATCTGGACGCGGAGATCACCCTCCCTCTTGACCTGGTGAACCAGTTCCGACAGTCTCTTCCGTGCCTCGATAATCGTCAGCTTCATAACACAGATTGCACGGTATTGTACACCGATGAGCAATTCCCCAATTCGACGCTTCTCCTTACATGCCCAGGATGAACAACCCAACGTTGTCCTGATTTTCATGGACAACTTCGGCTGGGGAGAGCTGGGTGTCTACGGCGGAGGCATCCTGCGCGGGGCACCCACGCCCCGCCTCGATCGGCTGGCCGCCGAGGGTACCGGCGAGTTGTATGTGAACGGGGAGGAGGTTGACGAGGCGGAAATGCCCCAGATGCACACCAGTACCTTTTCGCTAGCGGAGACGTTTGATGTAGGCCGTGAAACCGGCACCCAGTTGTCGAAACTCTATAGCGACCCTTTTCCCTTTGTCGGAGCGTTGGATAAGCTCAACATCACGTTTGACCGACTAGTGCTGAGTCCATTTTCGATCGTCCTGTTCGGCTGGAGAAAACGGTTGTGGTCAAACATAACGCAACGGAGGCCGGCGGCCAGCTGTCCAATCAAATCGTCGGCCATATCAACTCCAGCTATTCCAAGGATGGGTGCAAGTCCGAAGTCTACAGTGAGGTGTTTGGCGAACTGAATCGGCTGCACCTCTCCGTGGACTGCACGAACTTTGCGACGCTGCAGAGAGTCAGCGAGAAAATGGCAGCCGATTCCAAGGACCAGGATCTTCTCTCCAGAGCCGGGGACTTGTTCGTGGATGGAACCCTGAAGGACAAGATCTACGCGCGGCCTCCTACACAATGAGTGACATCGTCCCAACAATAACCCGAGTCTGCCCGCCCAGGCTGCTCAAGCTCCGCCGCGAAGTAGTTCCGGGAAACCCCTTCGACGTCGAAGCGACGGAACAGGCCGAGCAACTTCTGGCCAAAGGCTCAGGCTCTTAAGAACGATTTTCTCACTTCAGAAGGACTGTGAAAGGGGTCCGAGTCGGCCGTTTCCTGTCCTTTCCCAGATGGATCAGGCCGATTCTGGATTCTCCGCCCATTTTCAGAGCGAAACGTAAGGTCTCGACGTTCTTGTCCGGCTTGAAATCGAAGCCGTCGATGTCCGCATCTGTCTTCGAGTCAAACCAGATCTTGCGATCGCCATCTTTCTCGATCTTATCCTGGGTTTTGGTTACCACCACCGGACCCCGACCACGCCGCACCCGAGCCCGTCCCCTCGGCCCTCGAACGACTCTGGCTGGGCGGCCTCTGCGGACCACCTTCGACGCCTTTTCGACGTCAATCCTCTTGAGCGATTTGAGTTTTCCGGAGTCGGCTATCACATTGCCAGTGAAGTGCCGTTGTTGTCCTTTCGTAGTCCAGCGGACCTTCCAGGTTTCTCCGTCCTTCCAAACGAAGTAGCCGACATCGTAGCCCTGGCTAAAGGAGGGTTTTCCATCAAGCTGGGAAGCCTTTTCGATGGCTCTCAGAGTACCGGTTCCCGAGATTAGTAGAAGACACAACACTAGGGGCAGCGAATGCTTTGTTGACTTCATCGGGCATCCTTCATCCGAGTTCAATGGTGATTTCGAAGCATTCCGGGCTAACTGCTGACTAGCATACCGTATTTGAGAGAATCGCAACACTTCTTACGACGGCGTTAAGGCGTGTGTCAGTCTGATGTCGCTCGTGCCCTGGGTAGTCTCGAAATCAGGAAAAGCGAGAAGAGGGCAGCCGACAGGGCGAAGATGAAACTGGCCTCGAAGCCAAAGTTGTCTGCAAGGGCTCCATGGGTAGTGGGCCAGATGAAGCTTAAGGAGCTGCCCAACATCAGGATCGACATGTTTCGGGTGGACGTGGCTGCCGGGCAGATCGCTACCAGATAGGCAGGGAAATAGGCCCCACCGAGTTCCCCGGCGCCCATGAGGCCGAAGGCGATCAGGTAGAAGTAGCCCGGTATCATCCAACCCCACAACACAGACGCCGCCAGCAGCACCATCGAGGTATACAAAGAAGCGCGCAGTCCCCAGCGGATGGCAATGATGCCCATGGCGAAGCCTGCCAGGGACTTGAAGCCGAAACGGAATGCCATGACCCAACCGGAGAATTCCTTGGGATCCTGACCCAGAACCTCGCGGCCGTATAAGGAGAGCGTCGTCATCAGGGTGATGACGATGAACCACATGAAGAAGGCAAACCAGAGCATTACAAGAGTGCGATCTTTGAGATAGGTAGCGAAGCTTTGGGAAAAGTAGCGCCAGAAGGGGGGACTCGGAGTCTCGGGGACGTCGACCAGGCGATAGCGGCTGCATAAAAAGGCGGCAGCGCCCATACAGGGAGCTCCGATCATATAAAGGAGAGCGAAATCGTAGGGGTAGGGCAGCCAGTCAATCCCACCACCCAGCACGAACTGGGCCCAGAGGGAACCTGCTACTGCCAGTATGGGACCCAGCGTGAAGGCCCACTTGAAGGCCCACGCGCTCCCCTTGGGTGTGGTGCCTCGCTTGAGACACTGGAAGGTGTAAACCTGAGAGGTGTAAGCCGAGAATCCCTGAATCAGCCCCTGTCCTATGACTGCGGCCAGACGTACAGTATCGCTGACAGGGGAAAAGAGCAGGATGCAGACGACCCCCAGCAGTGTAGCTGTCACCACGTACGCCAGAACGGAGGTGGCGCGGACGAGTCGGTGAGGGAGAACAAAGGAGAGGATGAGCGGCGCCAGAGCCCCCAGAAGGTAGGCGGAGGCGGGAAGGTTGGCCACCATGGCGCTCGCGCCCAGTTTGTCCGCCAGGGCGGCCTGGACGACGCCTACGTACACCACGGGGGCGGCGAAATAGAGCAGCCCGTTGTGGGCAATGAAAATCAGGCCGTTCTTTCGATCAGCCTCGGGAGTGATCTGGGCTGTCGGCACTTCGGCTTCAAGGGTGCTCATGGCTGGCGTGTCTTGAAGAGGTCTGAACGTCTGAACGTCTGAACGTCGCACGTCCCAGGCCGGGTTTCGGCTTGGTGAAGCCCTTTGATTGCTGCCATTCTGACGAGTTGACCTCAAGTCTGGGGGATTTGGGACGTGCGACCTTCAGACCTTCAGACCTCTTCAACAGACTACGCAAGAAGCTTGTCCACCCGATTTCCGTGGACGTCGGTGAGCCGAAAGTCTCGTCCCTGGAAGCGATGGGTTAGCTTCTTGTGGTCGAAGCCCAACAGGTGCAGGAGGGTGGCGTGCAGGTCGTGGACATGGACCTCGTCTTGGGTCACGTTGAATCCGAACTCGTCGGTCTCGCCCAGGGTGATCCCCGGTTTGATCCCTCCGCCGGCCATCCACATGCTGAAGGCGTTGGGGTGATGGTCACGGCCATCCTCAGTCCCTGCTTGTACCATGGGAGTCCGTCCAAACTCGCCGCCCCATAGGACCAGGGTGTTCTCCAGCATTCCACGCTGCTTGAGATCCTGAACCAGGGCAGCGCTGGCCTGGTCCGTCTCCTTGCAGTTCTTCTTGATATCCCGAACCAGGAAGCTGTGTTGGTCCCAGGACTCATGGTAGAGCTGAACGAAACGTACACCCCGCTCCACCAGTCTTCGAGCCAGCAGGCAGTTGTTGGCGAAGGAAGGTTTTCCGGGCTCGGCACCATAGAGATCCCGGACGTGTTGAGGTTCCTGGGAAAGATCCATCAGCTCCGGGACGCTGGCCTGCATCCGAAACGCCATCTCGAAGGAGTTGATGCGGGTCGAGATCTCGGGATCCCCAGTGAGATCCAGATGCATCTCATTCAAGCGCCGGATGGAATCTAGTGAATCCCGCTGCAGTTCTTCGTCCATGCCGCTGGGACTGCTGAGGTAGAGGACGGGGTCTCCGCTGCTGCGAAACTGAACGCCCTGGTAGACGGTGGGCAAAAAGCCGCTGCCCCAGCAGGAATTACCGCAACTCGGCCCTTTCTTCCCGGAGCTGAAGACTACGAAAGCGGGTAGGTCCTGGGATTCGCTGCCCAGACCGTAGGTGACCCAGGCGCCCATACTAGGCCGGCCAAACTGTTGGCTCCCGGTCGTCATCATCAGCTGCGCAGGAGCATGATTGAAGGCATCGGTCGACATCGACTTGACGATAGCGATGTCATCCACCACTCCGCTCAAATGAGGGAGCAGCTCGGATACTTGAGCTCCCGATTGGCCGTGTCTGGCGAACTTGAACTTGGGGCCCAGGAGTTTGGAGCTGGGGTTGATGAAGGCGGCCCGATAGTCCTTGATCAGCTCTTCCGGTGGCAGAGTCCCGTCGAATTTCGCCAATTGGGGTTTGTGATCGAAGAGCTCCAGATGGCTGGGAGCCCCTGCCATGAAGAGGAAAATGACGTTCTTCGCTTTAGGGGCGTGGTGAGGTGTTCTGGGCGTAAAAGGATTATCCGATGAGAGTGTTCCCGCTGAAAATCCAGCCTCGCCCAGGAGTTCTTCCAGCGCTATGGCTCCCACCCCGACACCGCACTGTTGAAGAAACCAGCGCCGGCTGACCGATTGGGGATCGTGTCTCTCATAGAGTTGGTTTTGGCTATTCATTTGCGCGATCTATTCCTTGGTAATGGTTTCGTCCAGATTCAGGAGAACCCGAGCTACGGTGGTCCAGGCCGCCAGTTGAACCGGGGTGGCATCGCCTGGAAGATTCGATCTCAACTTTTGGTCGAACCCGGCGATGTCCCACGGATTCACCCAGCCCTCTGCCAGGCGTCCCTCCTGTCTGGCGAGCAAATTGAGTAGTTCTTCTCTCTCTCCCTGATCGGGCAGCCGGGTCAGACAACGGCGGAAGGCATAAGTCAGCCGCTCGTTATCGGATGCACCTCCCTCTCGAAGAGTCTTCAGCGCCAGCGCCTGAGCCGCCTCCAAGAAGAGGGGTCGTTGAGCGTGGTCAGGGCCTGAAGTGGAGTATTGGAGCGGGAGCGGCGGACACATGAGAAGTCTCCGTTGGGGGCGTCGAAAGCCTGCAGCATAGGATAGGGAACCGAGCGAAAACGGAAGGTGTAGAGGCTGCGGCGGTACCGATTCTTTCCCTGCTCCTCCTGCCAGGTCTTGGGCCCATAGCTAGCCGGAGGTACGAAGAGGAATCTAGGAGCCGGAGGATATACGCTGGCTCCCCCGATACTGGGATTGAGAAGGCCGCTGGCGGCTAGAGCGATGTCCCGCACGATCTCTGCTTCGACCCGAAGACGAGGTCCGTGGGCTAGCAGACGATTGTACGGATCCCGCTCTCGGAGCTCTGGAGTCTGCTTCGAGGATTGGCGATAAGTAGCCGAGGACACGATCAGTCGGTGAAGCTGCTTCAGGCTCCAGCCCCGGTCCATGAACTCGACTGCCAGCCAATCCAGGAGCTTCGGGTGGGAGGGCGCCTCACTTTGCCTGCCCAGGTTCTCGCTGCTGGATACCAGACCGACCCCGAAGTACGACTGCCAGACGCGATTCACCAGTGACCGTGCCGTCGTCGGCGACCTGGTGTCCACTAGCCATCGAGCGAAGCCGAGACGGTTTGCAGGAGCATTTTCTGGAAAGGTGTGGAGAAAGGCGGGGACTCCGGAGGAAACGCTCTTGCCCGGACTCAGAAAGTCTCCTCGATTCAACAGGTGCGTATCTCGCCCTCGAGTTCGTTCCTCCAGCACCAATTGGGCCGAGCCTTCAGGATGCTGGCGCCACAGTTCTTCGATTTCCTGGTTCGCCTGGCCCCATTCCGGGACCGTGGTTCGCCAATAGCGGAACACGGCCTGGTCCTGCGAAGGGCTCCTATCCGAGCCAGGGATCGACAGCACTGCTCGCAGACCCATAGGTAGGGGATCCGCAGTCGCTTCAGGGGTGGTGGTGGCGGAGATCCGGAAGCGACCCAGGTTGTGGTTCTGATTGTCGTCGCTGTTGGCGCCCCCATGCTTCTGACTCAGGTGGAAACTCAAGAGCGTCCCCTCAGGATGGGATATGGGAGTCTTGACGGTGAAGACAGCCTTTCGCGGAAGATTGCGTCGTGCCGGTCCGGCGTCGATTCCCCAGGCCGTCTTCTCGTCTCCATCGATCGCAAACTCAATGGGTCCGGTCAAGCGCAGCTGGTTGCTGTCGTCCTCGAACAGCGCTTCCAGAGGAGTTTCGGGAAGTGCGATGTCTGCGGTAGCCCCAGCGATCTCAACCTTTTCTGCCTGCTCGGGGGACCCGATAGGAGCAGCCTCCAGTTCGAACTCGGTTAGGGCTCCCGTTCCTTTCAGGGAGCGGCCGGGTCCCTGCAAGGGCAGGTTTGGATCGTTAATCAGCTCCAAGCGGAAGGCGGTCAAGTTCCGGAGCTTAATCTCTACGGTCATCTTCACGCGGTGTTTGGTAGGAGCGTAGCCCTGAGCTAGAAAGGATCCATCGTCTTGGGGTAGATACTTTTGCCCGCCGCTACTGATCTCTTCGACCGTGGGTCGGAGCACGGTCCAATTCGGCTGGTTACCTCGGACTCGGTCCTCCCAGCGTGTCATTCTCCGCTCCCAGTCCGGGTCGGTGCGTTTGAGATCCTCCTCGATTTCTCGGATGCGACGAAAGATCTGCGAGCGCTTCACCTGTTCGGCCGGAGTATAGACTGCCAGGTTTGCTTCGTGTGTATTGTTGAGGAAGGCGAACAGACGAGAGTACTCTTCCTGCTTGAGCGGATCGTACTTGTGGTCGTGGCATTGAGCACACTGGATGGTAATCCCCAGAATGCCCTTGCCGATCGCATCCATCCGATCGAACAGGGCCTCCATCCTAAACTGCTCCGGATCGATTCCGCCTTCTTCGTTGATCATGGAATTTCGCAGAAAGCCGGTGGCCACGAGCTGATCCTGTCCGGCATCAGGCAATAGGTCTCCCGCCAGCTGCTGGATGATGAATTCGTCATAGGGCAGGTCACTGTTGAGGGCATTGATCACCCAGTCTCGGTAGAACCAGACTCTTCGCGGCTTGTCCTTTTCGAATCCATCGGAGTCGGCGTATCGAGCCGCATCCAGCCAGTGTCGTCCCCAACGTTCCCCGTAATGCGGTGAAGCCAGCAGTCTCTCCACCTGCTTCTCGTAGGCATCAACTCCCTGATCCGCCAGAAATGTGTCCACCTCTTCCACGCTGGGTGGGAGGCCAACCAAGTCCAGACTGAGACGTCGCAGCAGCGTGACCCTGTCCGCCTCGGGGGAAGGAGACAGCTCTTCTTGCTCCAGGCGGGCCAGGATGAAACGGTCGATCGCGTTGGCCGGCCATGCTCCCTTTCTGATCTGGGGAAACGATGGGCGTTTCGGTGCGACAAAGGCCCAATGTTGTGGGCGTGTTTCGCCTTGTGTCAGGCCCACCTCCTTGGGCCACTCGGCGCCCTCTTCTATCCAAGACTGGATCAGCTCGATCTCATCGGCCGCCAGCCCACCGCCCATGGGCATCCGGACCAGGTCATTCAACCCAGCCACTCTCTGGTAGAGGGAGCTCTCCGCTGAGTTACCGGGTTGAAGGATCTTGCCCGATTGCCCTCCGTCAAGCGCTGCCTGACGGGAATCCAGTCTAAGTCGTCCCAGCTGTTGTTCCGGGCCGTGGCAAGAGTGGCAGGATCTCTCGAAGATGGGGTAGATATCCCTTGAAAAATCGACGGTCCGTGGCGTCCTTTGAGTGGCCTCGGCTATCCCAGTTCCCAAGAATAGAAGCGCCGTCACCAGACTCTTGATCCCGGGAAAGGTGAGCGCCCAAGGAATTTCTCTTTCATTTTCAATTTCTCAGGAAGTCCCATTTTGGGGCCGATTATAGCGGCTGGGCATCGGAAACCCAAGCTTCCCAGAGGCCACGTTGGATCATTCGAGAAACTTCTGTCATCTCTAGCTACAAACATCGATAGCTGCGTGACGTTTGTAGGACGGGCACTCCTGCCCGTCGAGGACATCGACGGGCAAGAGTTCCCATCCTACAGGTCACTGCTCTGTGAGATGCTGATTCTCGCAGCTTCTTCTTGTCGATGAAGTTTCAGCTTGGGGCTGTTGCAGATGCTCTCAAACTGCTAGTCTGCCCGCTGAAATGTCGGCGCCGCTGCTGAAATTTGGGTGGGCGTGACTGGAGGAAATATGAGTAGAAACGTGATCAGTGTGAGCTGGGGAGACCACCTGGAAGCCTGGGACGGCGATGCCGCTTTGGATACGGCTGAGAAAATTCTCAGGTGCGCCGAGGAGTGGAAGTCGGCTCACGGTGCTGGCGCCATCTACTGGCGCGAGATGAGGACCATGCGGAGGTTCCGAGTGAGCTTCTCGGCTCCAGGGTCTCCTCCCAGAGAAGTCTTCAACACCTACGACAATCTGGGATTCGACGAGCATGAACTGATCACTACCGAGCTCAAGGAGATGGGTTTCGAGGTTTACTTGTACGCCACCATGTTCGATGAGGGCTACCCGCTGAGCGAGGGCTGGCAGGGAGGGATCTACGGCTGGCAGAGCCAGTTCTCTTTGGCCAATCCCGAATACCTGGCGACCGACAAGGAGGGCCGGCCCCACTACGGCATTCTCGAATACGGTCACGGAGACGCGCGACGCTATGCCATTCGCCGTATCCTGGCTGGTCTGGAAGGTTATGCCTTCGACGGTGTCTTCGTCTGTACCCGTTCCCAATCAAAACCAGCCGTCTATGGAGACCAGTTTGGTTTCAACCAACCCGTAGTCGAGGAGTTCGAGAAACGCTATGGCATCAACATCCTAGAGCGTAACTTCGACCTCGATGTCTGGCGACGAGTGCGGGGAGAGTCTGTGACCCGGTTCTTCAAGGATCTGAAGGGGGAGCTCTCGAAGCGTGGAATGAAATTGGGAGTGGGGGTGCCCCGTGGAGACTACATCGGCCCGCCCTTGGGGAACCTACATCTGGACTGGAGAACCTGGATCCAGGAGAAGATCGTAGACTCTTTGACAATTGATCAGATAGCCGTCCGCTGTCCCTCGTTCTGGCATCTGATGTGGCCCAAGCATCGAGCCTATGGACTTCAGGTCCACGACCAGGATCACTACGGAATCAAGGGAGGATCCGGCTACGAAGACAAGAGGTTCTGGTCCATCCCCCTGCCCAAGGGCTCACCCGAGTATCAGGAGGCCATGGATCGTCTGTACGGTGCGATTCGAGACGACTATGCACCGCTGTGCCAAGAGCACGGTTGCAAGCTCTACGTCGCCAGGATGTGGTCCGTCCACGATCCTGAGGAAAACAGCAGGCTCTTGGATACCGAAGGCGTCTCAGGCGTGGTCATTGGCTCTTTTGGGGTGGAGGCGGAGAAGCGGGTAGGAGAAGCACGTCCCCAGATCGTCAATCCATACTGAAAGAGGCTGCAGGTTGCACCCTATCCTCCGGCACCTTTCTTGGAAAAAAATCAAGCGAGGTCAATCCCAACGGGATTGCGTCTTCTAGCCCAGGGTTTCCGAACCCTGGGACAGGGGAAACAGATTCTTGCAGCCAACCCTGAAGGGTTTGCGTACATAATCGGGAATCTGTTCTCCTTTCTTGCAACCCCCAACCTGTAACCGATAACCTCACTCGATAGCCGCGGCATGGCGGCCGGCTGCAGGGTCGCCGGCGGCGTGGATGACGCCTTTGTCGTGGTCCACGTAGATCATGACCGGACGAGCGATGTAGCTGTCGGTCGTGGTCAAGTCGTGTCCCCGGCTCTTGAGGTTTTCCTGAGCCTGCTTGGAAACGCCGCTGTGGACTTGCAGACTCCCGGCCTTGACGAACGCCTTCTCCCGATCGCGGTCGGGGTTGAATGAATCCAGGTGGTGGTCGGTGTTGAAGCGGGATGCTGTGACCGCCTTTTCCGGCATCATGCCGAACTCTACGTGGTTCAAGAGCACATTCAGGGTGGTCTGCTCCTGGAGATCCCCTCCGGCCACACTGATGGCGACCACGGGCTTTCCGTTTCGGGTGACCAGGGTGGGTGTGAGCGTGATGCGGGGACGTTTCCCCGCCTCGATCCGATTGGGATGTCCGGGTGTCGTGTTCAGACTCCGGAGCCGATTGCCGGTGTTGACTCCCGATGGTCCCGGAAGATTTCCCGACAGATTGCAACTGGGTGTCGCTGCCACAACGTTGCCCCATCGGTCGGCCACGACGCAGGTCGTGGTGTCGCTGACCGGGAAGCGGTCAGGGTGGTTCTCTGCCTGCATCATCCCCTTGAGAGGCTGCATGTGATAGGGGTCGCCGGGGCGCCGCTCCAGCGAAGCCTTGGTGTTGTCGATCAGGGAACGGCGAATCTTGGCGTACTCTCGGGAAAGGAGGTTCTTGAGCGGCACCTCGGCGAAGAGGGGATCTCCGTAGTATTCATCCCGATCGGCGAAGCCCAGCTTCAGAGCCTCGGTCACGGTGTGGATATAGTCGGCTGACAGGTGTCCCATTTTCTTCAAATCGAAGCCTTCCAGCAGCCGTAGCGACTGACAGAGGACCGGGCCCTGTGTCCAGGTGGAGCATTTGTAGACCGTATAGCCCTGGTAGTCCACCGATACAGGATCTTCCAGCCGGGTGACGTGGGCAGCCAGGTCTTTCTTGCGCAGAAAAGACCCGGTGGAGATGTACCAGGCCTCCAGTTCGTCGGCCACATCCCCCTTGTAGAATCGGTCCCGGGCCGCGGTGAGTTTCTCCTCTCGGCTTCCAGTTGCCTCCCTTTCGGCCTCTACCAGCTTTCGTAGCGTCACTGCCAGAGGCGCATGCCAACTCTCTGAGCCCGCGTCCAGGAGTTCCAGAGCTGGGGTTACCGCCTCTTCGAAAGACCGGGTCCCATACAGCTCCAATGCGGTGATGCAAAGGTGTACCGCGCCCGGTGTGGGCGCCGCCTTCATGCTGCCCGTTCCCGGGATCCCATTGGTGTTGTACCAATCGATGGCGGCCTGGTCCAAAGGAGCGCGTCCTAAACCCGAGAGCACCTTCACCTCTTGCTTCTTGGTGTCGTAGATGAGGAAGGGGATCTCGCCTCCGATGGCAAACATGCCATAGTCGGTTACCGACAGAGCCAGAAGGGTTGCCGCGGCTGCATCGGCCGCATTACCACCGGCGTCCAGCAACCGAATACCGGCAGCTACTGCGTCGGCATGTCCGGCTGCCACTGCACCACCCTTTCCGGAGGCTTTCCAGCCGATGTGGGAGGATCCGTGAGCGAAGGCGATAAAGAAGACCAGGGTCAAAGGGAGAAGCAAAGCAGTCTGGCGCATGAGATTTTCCTCTTTAGTCGTGTGTATCCGTAGACGGCGGTTGTACACCAAACAAGGTCTGCAGGCAAGAACCCGCCGCCGCGGATACACCGCCGCAGAGAGAGGAAGCCTAACGGGTGTGGGAGTCCTCGCCCGAAAAGTGGGTGCCCTTCGCACCGTAGGAAGGGTTCACCCCCACCCCTGGAGTGTGTTCTTTCTTCTTCCTGCTTCTTCCTGCTTCTTCCTGCAGATCCAAATTCGCACCAGGAGGATGGCTCCTAATCCGAGAAGAATCTCGTCTGCCATCGGGACCAGATCAGGAATGAACAGATCCAGCAGGAATACGATCGCCGTAACCGCAAACAAATAGGGGAAGCGTAGTTGGGAGAGAAAGTCAAAGAGATGCCGGGTCATGCTGGTTCCACCATCTTAGTCCCGCCCCCGCTACGCTGCCCCATTCGAGAGCGAAACTTTCCGAGCTATGGAAGCCTGAAGCGCAAGCGAGGAGTTTTGGGGCACCCCGAATCTCCCCGGCTTGGCTGCTTGCCGCACCTCAGGCCCCTTCGTCCCCCATTGCGCTGCCCTCCAACCCCTCGCTCGCGCTTCAGGCTTCCTCACGTTTCGCATTATTGGACG
>Ga0310121_10000095_pt1 | contig 85081 bp, 69 predicted proteins | sample CB27_Tmax_986_MG_FD_203504 | JGI IMG/M metagenome (GOLD analysis project Ga0310121, IMG submission 203504) | Marine microbial communities from Western Arctic Ocean, Canada - CB27_Tmax_986 | ecosystem: Environmental > Aquatic > Marine > Oceanic | place: Canada: Western Arctic Ocean | collected... | reverse complement strand
AGGTCGCGCAAGCGGTGGTGGCGTTCCTCGGGGTGCAGCTCGCGTTAAGCGTGTTCTCGCGTGCGGATTATCTCTTCACGGACGTGGCCACTATCAGCAACGGTCGCTATCCATCTGATGTCGCGAACATGGCGGCGGCGCTGTGGTTGCCGTATTGGTTCTGGGGCGGCCTGTGTGCGTTGCTGTCCGTGGCTGCGCTGGCGTCCGGAAGCTGGGCGTTTCTGTCGCTGAGCCGAACCAGTCTTGAGCGCCAGAACCGGGGAGGGACAGTCGAGGTTCTGTGACGATCTCAGCTTGACCCGCAGGTCGGACGCCACGCACCCGCGTGACCCGTAATCCCCCTTGTAGAACAAGTGGCAACCGGCACTAGCACGTCAACCAGCTGGCGTGTTTGCGGGAGCGGACCGGTCAATGTGTACCCGAGACACAAGAATCTAGCCACCGGAAGTCAACCGGTCGGCGACTGTCAGCGGATCTATTGAAACGCTCATTGTCCCGCGCTACGTTAGGTGTAACTACTCACTGTTCTGGACGGACGCTCCCGGATCAGCAGAGATGTTCCTCAGCACGGAATCTAGCCGACTGAGGCAATGGATACGGATATAGTTACTTAGGATCCGCCGTTCATAGGTGCGTGCTCCACGCCCGTCCTCTAGCAAAAAACCCCATTATCGAGGCGCGAGAAGTGAATAGGTTAGTCGTTATGAGACGTGTCACGGTCGCCGTTGTTCTGTGTGGCCTCAGCGTTCCGGTCGTGACGACGCAGGCTGCGGCGGCGCAGGACCGGACGAAACGAGCGGCGGTCACCTCTGTCGCGGTGCTTGTCTTCTCGAACAGCACTGGTGACGCGGCTGATGACTGGATGGGGGTGGGCATCGCCGAAACCGTGTCCAGTGGCTTGGACAGCGTTGGTGGTCTGATGGTGATCCGACCCGACCCGTCAGAGACGAGGGCTCGTACGCCCAGCGATGCAGACTCGCCCATCACGATTGCGCAGGTGCTGGACGCCAGCTGGGTCGTCAGTGGGGCTTATCAACGTCTAGGGGACCGCATGCGGATCACGGCGGATCTGACTCATGTCGAGACGACCGTTGTTGTGCAGTCAGCGATGATTGGCGGGACCGTTGACGAGTTTTTCTCGCTGCAGGACCGACTCGTGACGCAGATACGCGAAGGGCTTGAGTTCAATCTGGACGGAAGGCAGCCGGTCCGAGTGTCGCGCGTTCCAACCATCGGCGAGCTGTCGATTCAAGTTGAGGATGAGACCACGCTGGTTCGAGGCAGGAGACCTGACATCGTTATCGATGGTCCGGCACCGCCGGTGGCGCCGGCGGTGATTAATCGGGATGCTGAGGGGCGCGCAACGGTCCGCGCGACGCGGTTAACCGAGAAAATCAAGCTGGACGGTCGGCTTGACGAGCCGGTGTATCAGATGGTGCCGGCTCTGACCGACTTCGTTCAGCAGATGCCAAACCCGGGCACGCCAGCGTCTGAGAAAACCGAGGCCTGGATTCTGTTTAACGAGGCGAATCTTTATATTGGGGGACGTGTCTGGGATTCGGCACCGCCGAGCGAGTGGATTGCCAATGAGATGCGGCGCGACTCTTATCAGCTTTTTCAGAACGAGACGTTCTGGCTGGGTCTGGACACCTTCTACGACCGGCGCAATGGCGTAGTGTTTTTTGTGAATCCCCTGGGTGGATTTTCTGATTTCGCCTTTACCAACGAGGGTAATCCTAATCTGGACTGGAATCCGGTGTGGGATGTGCGCACGGGCCGGTTCGAGGGAGGGTGGACTGTCGAGATGGAGATTCCGTTCAGGACCTTGCGGTATCGGCCGGGGTCGGACCAGGTCTGGGGCGTGCAACTCCAGCGCAATATGCCGCGAAAGAATGAGTTTACTTATCTTTCACCGATTCCGATTTCAGCCGGTATAGCAGGGATTTTCAGGGCGTCTGACGCCGCGACGCTGGTTGGGCTTGAGGTGCCAGAGGCGAGTAGGAACCTGGAGATCAAGCCTTACGGGATTGGCGGGTTGAGGACGAACCTCACCGCCAACCCGCCGACGCGCACCGCTCGCGACGGGAATGCTGGGATAGATGCCAAATACGGCATAACGCAAAATTTGACGGCTGATTTCACCTATAACACCGACTTTGCGCAGGTAGAGGTGGACGAGCAGCAGGTCAACCTGACGCGCTTCAGTTTGTTCTTTCCTGAAAAGCGGGAGTTCTTTCTGGAAGGGAGCGGCATCTTTGATTTCGCACGGGGCGCCCAACTCGGGAGTTTTTATTCTGCGCTGCGCCGTATGGGTGTTGGGGGTGGAGTCTTCGGTGGTGGGAACGCGCCGACCCTGTTCTACAGTCGCCAGATCGGGCTGCAGGGGGGCACGATGGTGCCGATTGTCGGAGGCGGACGGGTGACGGGAAAGATCGGGGCGTTTGACCTTGGGTTCTTGAACATCCGCACCGATGATGAGCCGGCGGCGGACGCCGAGATGACGAATTTCACGGTGGCGCGGGTCAGGCGCAACATCCTGCGGCGCAGTAGTCTCGGGGCACTCTTCACGAACCGCTCGGTCTCGCTGGTCGGCGATGGGGCCAGTCAGACCTATGGTGCCGATGCGACGTTCTCGTTCTACGAGAACGTCGGCTTGATCGCCTACCTGGCCAGAACCGATACGCCTGGTCGTGATGACAAGAACCTCAGTTATCAGGGGCGGTTTGACTACGCCGGAGACCGCTACGGATTTCAGGCGGAACATCTAGCGGTGGAGGACCACTTCATCCCAGAGGTGGGGTTTCTCCGGCGGAACAATTTTCGGCGGACTTACACGACGGCGCGCTTCAGTCCCCGGCCGCGCTCGCTGGAGCGTATCCGGCAGTTTCGTTTCGAAGGGAGCTTCGACTATATCGAGGCGGCCGACACAGGTAGTGTCGAGACGCGACAATCGCAGGTGGGGTTGCTTACTGAGTTTGAGAACGGTGACCAGGTCGGCATCAACGTTGCGAATAATTACGAGTTTCTCGTCCGGCCGTTTACGCCTGGTCCCGGGGTGACGCTTCCCGTGGGAGGGTATAGCTTTCAAGACATGGAGGCGACCTATACGCCTGGCCCACAGCGGCGCCTCACTGGCACGCTTCTGGTGAGGGCTGGTGAGTATTTTAATGGCACGATCCGGTCGGTAGGGTTCAGTCGTGCCCGGCTTCCACTGACAGACCAGTTCTCGGTGGAGCCGAGTGTGTCGCTTAACTGGATCGATACGCCTCTGGGAGCGTTCCGGACCGATCTGGTCGCGGCGCGGGTGAACTACGCGTTCACACCGCGGATGTTCTTTAGTGGGCTTGTTCAGTACAACTCGGCGAGTTATACCGTGAGCAATAATTTTCGCTTGCGTTGGGAGTATGCGCCCGGGAGTGAGCTGTTCGTTGTTTACACTGAAGACAGGGAGACCGACCTCTTGATGCCGGACCGCCACACGGAGCTGAGGAACCGCGGGTTTGTCGTCAAGGTGAACCGGCTCTTTCGCTTCTAGCCTTCCCGGTCCTCGACCAAGGGTCGACGAACCAGCAGTACCTGCTCAGCGCCTCTTCCGCGAGTGGGACGCCGCGCACCCGCCAACACTCTAACCCCCGTCTTCGTTGACCCGCTACTGTTGTAACGGGTTACAAAAAGAGGAAGCTCGGACATCACGAGGAAAGTGGCGTCCCTAAGCGTTCCGAGTTAAAATCAGGCACAGGGCTGGCTGAAAGAAGTGGATGCGCTGCGGCAAGCCTACCGAGTTGACAGCCTAACGCTGGGATTATTCTTGTTTCTTGGCGCCACTTGACTGCTAATGTCAAGTTTGATAAAACAAGCATGTATTAGTGCCACCTAGTAAGCCTAGTTAGGCTGATTGGGTCAATGTCGCGTCTCTTTTAGTTGGTGTATTACCAATGTCGCGTTTCTTTATTGGCGTATTACGAGGGTTGGTTGCACTGATCTTGTTCGTACCGCTACCCGCGGCGAGCCAGTCGCAGGGGCCTAAGGTGGATGACGCCGCCGTTCCGCGGACACCCGACGGACGACCTGATCTGCAGGGTGTTTGGACGGGGTCGACCTTGACGAGTTTGGAACGTCCTGAGGAGTACGCTGACCGGGCGTTTCTGACTGAGGAGGATGTGGCGGCTCTGGAACGGGTCGCGACCGAAAAGCAGTTCGCTCCGCGTCCCGTTGATCCCAAGACGGGGGTACCGCTTACTCAGGACGGTGTGGGCGACTATAACCCCGAGTGGTTCGACTCTGGGACCACGATTCTCCCGTCCAAGCGGACATCGCTCGTTGTCGATCCTGCAGACGGACGCATTCCTTACAGGCAAGAGGCGCTGGACTACCAACGGGCGTATGGGACCCCTCCGTACGATTCTCATGTCGACCTCGACACCGGAGAGCGTTGCCTCGGGGATGGGGCCCTGGCGATGGTCTGGCTCGGCTACAACCCGAATCATCAGATCGTCCAGACCACCGACCATGTCGTGATTCTTCACGAGATGTTTCATGAGCGTCGCATCATTCCACTCGACGGGAGGCCACATGTCGGTGGCGGTATTCGTCAATGGAACGGAGACCTGCGTGGCCGGTGGGAAGGTGACACCCTCGTCGTCGATTCCAAGGATTTTGTCGATCGATGGCGAGACTACCGTTTCACCGCGGTCTGGCGAGCGCCATCCCCGACACTGCATCTGGTTGAGCGCTACACGCGTCTTGACGCCGAGACAATGCTATACACTGTAACGGTCACCGACCCCGAACGGTTCACGAGCCCATGGACAATCGAAACGTATTTGACGACAAACCAGGCGGCTCGAGGTGTGACGACCGGTCCACTCTATGAGTATGCGTGCCACGAAGGGAATTACGGGGCGCAGAATATCCTCAGCGGCGCACGCGCCGCCGAAGGGCCCACACAGATCGAATCGAGATAACTTTATCCAAGAATAGTTTTGTTTCTACTGTGTCTACTTTCTACTCTACGCCAGCAGTTCAGACATGAAAATCCTTTACGAGAGGCTGACCATGACCACTAGACGAGTCGTAAGGTGCAGCACGACGATTCTCTCCTTTCTCGCGCTTTCATTTGTGGCGTCCGCCCAGCAGGGTTCCGGCGTTTCGGGCACCGTGCTAGACGACACGGGAGGTGTGCTGCCAGGTGTTACCGTTGAGGTGTCCAGCCCGGCGTTGATCGAAGGGTCACGGGTTGCGTTCACCGACGGTGAAGGTCGCTACAACGTGATCGATCTGGTACCGGGCACCTACAACGTCACCTTTACGCTTCCGGGCTTCTCGACGATCATCCGGGAAGGTATCGACCTAACGTCAGGATTCACAGCCCAGGTCAACGCCGACATGCAGGTGGGCGGTATCGAAGAGACGATCACCGTCACCGGGCAAAGCCCAGTAGTTGACGTGCAGAACGTCCGTGCGCAGAACGTCCTCACCGAGGAGCTTCTCGCCACGCTGCCAAGCAACAACAAGAGTATGGCGATGCTCGCGAACGTGACCCCAGGGATGGTTGGTAATCCCGATGTCGGCGGTTCTGCGGGTGCCTACTCGCAGCAGGCGCAGGTCGCCGGATTCCACGGCAAAACCAACAGCAACAAGTACACCTATGACGGCATGACGGTCAGCAACATGTGCGGCGTTGCCAGTGTCTCCTACATCATCACCGGGTCGATGCTGGAAGAGATGGTGGTGGAAATCTCCGGCTTCTCGGCCGAGGGCAGCACCAGCAGCGTCAACATGAACGCTATCCCCAAGCAGGGTAGTAACTTCCTCAGCGGCAGCATGAACGGCCTGTTTGCGAACGACAAGATGCAGAGCAGCAACTTGAGCCAAAAGCTGAAGGACCGCGGCCTCTCGACCGGGTTCGATATCAATGCCATCTACCACGCTGAGGGGACCCTGGGCGGGCCGATCGCGCAGGACAAGCTCTGGTTCTTCACGGCGCATCGGTGGACGGGGAGCCGGAATCAAATCGCTGGCGTCTTCTGGAACAAGACGCAGGGCACGCCGGTCTACACTCCCGACCTGAGTCGGCAAAGCGACCAGATCGAGAGATTACGGAGCAACGCCTTTCGCTTGACGTGGCAAGCGTCGCAAGCGCATAAGATCAGCGGCTTCGTCGATGTTCAGAGCAATTACATGCCCCGGCATCGGCGTCAGCGTGGATTCCAGGCTCCGGAAGCGCTTAACGCCTGGAACTTCCCGCCGCCATCAGGCCTGTATCAGGTGACCTGGACCGGCGCGGTAAGTAACCGGCTTCTGCTCGAGGCTGGGGTGTCGACGATGCTGCAGCGTTGGAACGTGACCCCGCAGGACGGACAAGGTACCGGCGGAGGTGGCGTGGGTCCCAACGATATCGCCTACCGGGAGCTGACAACCGGCTTCCGATACAACGCCGCCGGTGGCAGCGGCCCGTACGGCGACCGGAAGACCGACCGTGACGCCCAGCGGTTCAGCGTGTCGTACGTGACCGGATCACACAACTTTAAGACAGGGATCAAGATCGAACAGGGGATGGACGAGCGAGGGTCGTATCACAACGGTGGTATCCCCTTGGAATACGCCTTCAGGAACGGCCTGCCGAGCCGGCTCACAATGTATGGGACACCGGATATCGCCGATCACCAAGCCTACGACCTCGGCAAGAAAGTAAAGGCCGACATGGCGATCTACGTCCAAGATCAGTGGACCCTGGACCGGGTGTCGCTCAATCTCGGCCTACGGATGGATTACTTCAACGGGGAATCGACCGCAAAGGATGTCCCCGCCACCAGGTTCCTCGGGGCACGTAAGTTCGCCGCAGTCCCCAACGTACCAAATTGGACCGACATAAATCCGCGGGCCGGGATCGCGTATGACGTGACAGGCACTGGCAGCACGGCGCTCAAGTTTTCGATCGGCCGGTATGTGGTTGGGAACAATGCCGCGTTCAGCCAGGACGTCAACCCACTCAGGACTGCGGTGTTGTCGGTCAACCGCGCGTGGACCGACAGCAACGGGGATTTTCACCCGGATTGCGATCTGCTTAACCCTGTAGCGAACGGTGAGTGCGGCAAGTTCTCGAATGCGAACTTCGGCGGCACCCGGATCACTAAACATTTCGATGACCAGGTGATAGCCGGTTTCGGCAACCGCGACTACTTGTGGGATACGGCGTTGGAAATCCAGCACGAGCTTTTTCCAGGCGTGTCGGTAACCGGCGGCTATTACCGCAATTGGTACAAGAACTTCGTCGTCACAGATAATCGCGCGGTCGGCCCCGATGACTATGATCCGTACTGCATCACCGCACCGAGCGATTCGCGGTTGCCCGATGGCGGCGGCTATCAGGTCTGTGGTCTATACGACATCTCGGAGGCAAAGTATGGTCTGTCTGACAACTACGTGACGAGGGCGGAGGATTTTGGAGACCGCTCGCGTGTCTCGGATTTTTTTGGTGTCAATATGGATGCCCGGGTCGGCAACGGCTTTGTCATGGGCGGGGGTGTTGACTTTGGGCGCACGATCGACGACGCCTGCTTCACGGTTGATATACCGAACCAAGCGCTCGACGAGCGAGCACGGTGGTTCGGCAGAACAAGCTCGTTCGGGGAGCACTGCCGTCAAGAAAAACCGTTCAAGGCCAACCTCCAGCTCAAGCTGCATGGGAGCGTCCCGTTGCCGGGCGACTTCTCGCTGGCTGCGGTTTTCCAGAGCGTGGCCGGACCGGACATCTTGGCCGACTACTCGGCCAGTAACGCCGACATCTCACCGTCGTTGGGTCGCAACCTGGCGGGTGGCAAAAGAAGCGTCCTCGTGCCGCTCATCGAGCCGTACACGATGTTCGAAGACCGGCGCAACCAGCTCGACGTGCGTCTGAGCAAGGCGCTGAGCTTCGGGGGCACGACCCTGCGACTGAATCTCGATGCCTTCAATGCGTTTAACTCCGCCGCGATTCTGGGATCCAACCCTAGGTTTGGTGGAAGCTGGCTACGACCTCAGCCGGTGCAGACGAACTCGGCGATTCTGGATGCTCGCTTGTTCGAAGTAAGCGCTGACGTGACGTTCTAGGTCTTCCCGTGACGAGCGCGGTCCGCCAGAGACCGCGCCCGTCACGACCATTTTTTCGATCACTCCTCGCCTGTCAGCTTCCAGCGCGCCGATTCGCTACGCCGTCGAGCCGAAAGTGGTACGATCCGTCAGATCTGACGGACGGGAACCATGACGAAGCGTCGTCGTGACACGCGCAGGTCTGTGCCTCGTGGCCAACCGGCACCTGCAGCGAGGACTGACATCCGCCCAGGACGGGAGTCGTTTCGTTGGACTGCCCTTGGTATTTTTGCGGTCGCCCTGCTGGCACGAGCTCTACACCTCTGGCAGATTCGAACAGCACCGGTCTTTCCCCTCGTTGTCGGTGACGCGGAGCGCTACGACACCTGGGCGCAGGCGCTCGCGGCGGGTGACTGGCTGGGCCGCGGCATGGTCGATCAGTCGCCGCTGTATCCCTATTTTCTCGCGGTGATCTATACGTACTTCGGACGGGACCCCACTATCGTCGCGATCTTCCAGGCGGTCGTCGGCTCTCTCTCGTGTGTGTTGCTGGGCGCCGCGGGGTGGCGTCTAAGCTCGAAGCGCACCGGTCTCGTGGCGGGTCTGATGCTTGGTATGTGCGCCCCTGCGATCTTTGCCGATGCGGCGATTCAGGCGTCCGTGCTCGATCTCTTTTTTGTCTCTTTGTTCTTGTGGCACGTAAGTGGCCTCGTTCAAGATCCGACCTGGCGTCTGTCGTGGCTCTGGTCAGGGTTTGCACTGGGGTGTCTCAGCCTGACGCAGGAGATCGCCTGGGTGTTCCTGGTTCCGATGTTTGGATGGGTGGTCCTGCAGCATCGAAATCTGGGACGGCAGCGCCTGGTGCTCGCCGCGATCCTGCTGGCGGGCCTGATGGCTGCGGTAGTGCCTGGTGGCGTCCGCAACCAACTCGTCAGCGGCGACTTTCGCCTGATCGTGTCAGAACTCGGTCCTGCGTTCTATATCGGCAACAACGCGGAGGCCGATGGAACATATCGGCCGTTGTCGTCGGCCGGTGGCGGCAGGGCGTTTGAGCGTGCCGATGCCATGGCGCTGGCCGAGCAAGCGGTGGGAGTGTCGCTGACACGCGCGGAGGTCTCACGCTACTGGTTTCGGCAGGCGCTCGACGACATCATCGCGCAACCTGGAGATTGGGTCTCGCTCATCGGCAGAAAGTTTGCCCTGGTCTTTAGCGCAACCGAGGTAATTGATACAGAGAGCCAGTACTCCCACGCCGATCGGTCGATTCTACTTCGGCTGACCACGTATGTGACCCACGTCGGCGTGATGGTGCCGCTCGCGCTGCTTGGTGTCTGGGTCAGCTGGCGACAGTGGCGTGATCTGTGGCTGCTCTACGGGATGTTCGTCACCTATGCAGCCAGCATGCTGCTGTTCTACGTCAGTGCGCAACACCGCTACCCGCTGGTACCGTTCCTTGTGTTGTTCGCCTCGTTCGGGTTGGTGAATGGGCGACGCTGCCTCCGCGACGCGCGGGCGTCGCAGCGTGTTCCGGCCGTCGTCGCCATCGTCCTGCTCGCCGTGTTATCGAATTGGCCGATTCTGTCCAAGGATCGGATGCGGGCAGCGACGGAGATGAGGTGGGGGACAGCCTTTCGAGCGCAGGATCGACTGAACGAGGCGGTGGAGCATTATCGTCGAGCGATCGAGTTGGACCCACAGGAGGGAGGTGCACACAGCGCTCTGGGTCTCATTCTCCGCACTCGAGGCCAAGCAGACGAAGCGGTCGAGCAGTATCGTGCGGCGCTGGCGCTCGACCCCGAGAACGCCGGGACGCACTCGAACCTAGCGAATATCCTTGTCGAGGGCGGGAGGTCGAGCGAGGCCGCGTCCCACTACCGCCGGGCCCTTGAGCTGGCGCCAGACTTTGTCGAAGCCCACAACAACTTAGGCAACTTGCTGTATGCGCAAGAGACGTTCGATGAGGCGGCGGATCACTTTCAGGAAGCGATCCGCCTCGCACCCGACCAGAGCACGGCCTACCACAACCTCGGCAGAGTGTTCCAGGCTCAGGCGGATCTGGCGAAGGCGATCCCTTATTATCGTCGTGCGGTCCAGGTCGCACCGGCAGACAGTGACTTCCGGAGCGATCTCGGCGAGGCGCTTCTCGCGCAGGGGAACGTGGATGAAGCGGTCAACCACCTTCGCCGGGCCACGCAGGTCGACCCCGACGGATTTGCCATTCATAACAGTCTTGGTATTGCGTTAGGTACTCAGGGCAACCTGGAAGAGGCTCTTATACACTTCCGCCGGGCGCTGGAGATCAACGCTGACTTCGCTGAGGCCCACAACAACCTGAGCAAGGCACTCCTGACCCAAGGTCGTTTTGACGAGGCGATCGATCACCTCCGCCAGATTGTCAGACTCCAACCGGCGGAAGCTGACGGGTATAACAGCCTTGGGCTGGTCCTTGCGATCCAGGGAGCGCTGGACGAGGCAGTGGAGCAGTTCCGGCAGGCGCTGCAGATCGAACCAATGTTTGCCGAAGCTCGGGCCAATCTAAACGACGTGCTGCAGCTACGTGGGAGGTAAGACGATCAGGGCGAGAGCGTGTGATATTGATCGATCGCCGGCTGGTCCAATCGCGTGACCTCGCCGTTTGGCCAGCGCACCTCGAGAAACTCGATCGCGTCACGCTGCCCGAGGCCAAAGTGCTTAACCAACGGGTGCTGGGCCATAAACGAATCTCCGGTGACGATCGCGGCCGTCTGTTGGCCGTCGGCATACACCACGGTGATCCGAGCGCCGAGCGGTGAGACACCCGGCGCACCCCGCAGACGCACACCGATCCAGTGGTGGTCAAACTCACCGCGGTTGCGCAGCAGGTGCAGCGTCAGCAGGTCATCAGCGAACGGCGGCAGGCCGGTTGAGCTCACCAGCAGGTCTATCCGGCCGTCGGCATCGAAGTCGTCGGCGATCACCACCCGGCTGTCTTGCTCCATCGCCGCACCCATAAGAAATGCGACGTTGATAAAGTCCTGCCCAGCCAGATTCAAAAACAGGTGGTTGTGCTCGAATCCGTTCCATGACATCCCTTCCTTCGCTTCCCCTTCAACCGTGAAGAGCAGCATCTTCGCCAGATCTTCCTGGCTGCCAGAGTAGATATCGTGGGTCCAGAACCGGCTGCAGTAGTCTTTTGCCGTCTCTCCACTGAGGTGACCGTTGGCCGCATAGATGTCAGGATAGCCGTCGTTGTTGACGTCGGCGGCGGCGACTCCCCAGGTCCAGCCGGACCGGGCCACACGGTCGCGGAACGGAGGCTGCCGGTACTGGCCCGGTGTCTCCTCGGCGAGATACATCCGGTTGCCATACGCCATATCCATCCGTTTGCGGGTATGTTCGGGCATATCGGTTCGCACGAGCCCCATCTGTTCCAGCCGACGCGCCGTGGTCGATGACATGCCGGTGACGTAGAAATCGAGCCGCCCATCGCTATTGAAGTCGGCAAAGGTGTGGCTCATACCGAAGTTTTCCGCCACATCGACTGCCGATTGTGTGACGTCGGTGAAATGTCCCTCTCCATCGTTGAAATAGAGGTCGATGCCGGCGAAGTCATTGACGACCAGCAGATCGAGGTCGTGATCATCGTCCAGATCGACGAACGAGGAGCGGTAGGTCCGGCGATAGCGCTTCGCGGTCAGTCCCGCCTGTTCTGTCGCGTCCTCCAGCTGGCCGTTGCCCTGGTTGAGTAACAGATAGGCTGGGTGGCCGTCGTTCGCGTCATAGTACGGATCTGGGAACTGACCGTCGGTATACGGATTCTTGTACTGTCCGAGGTAGACGTCCAGGTCATTGTCTCCGTCCACATCACCCACGGCGTAGGACGACGGGACCCGGAGGGTGACTGTTTCGGGGTCGACTACGGTCGACGGCGGTGTGCTGAATCGTTGCGACGTATCCTGCTCGTAGAGGAAGAGGGCCCATCGTGGTGGGTCGGTCCCCGCCAGTCCAGCGGCCACCAAGAAATCGAACCTGCCGTCGCCGGTAAAGTCGGCAAAGACCCCCTTGTAGAGGTCTGGGACCGGGTGATCGAGCAGCTCTGCCTGCTCGAAGCGACCGTCACCACGGTTCCACAGCACGGCATTCTGCGCTGGGTAGACAAGGTCCGTCAGCTGATCGCCATCGAGGTCGTGGGCCACAACACGCATGCTGTCGCGACCGGGGAGCGCAAACGAAGCAAGTTCCGTCGCCTCGAAGATTGGCTGGCCATGGCGCCAAATGACCGAGAGGCCGGTCGCATCGATCGACACCGGTACGAACCGTCCAGAGGCATCTTGCTCATCGGCCCAAACCACCTGAATTGGTCCGGTGATTTCGTATCGCGCCACCGGGTCGGCGGCGGTCACGTGGAGAACGATGTTGAACGTTGAGACGCGGTGGCCCGACGCATCGGTATCAAATGACGCATGATGCCATTCGCTCTGAACGAGCGTGAAGCCTCGCTCTTGGAGGCGGTCCAGAAGACCGATCCACTCCGTCTGTGTGAGCGTCTGAGGTGAAGCACTGAGGTCGGTGGTGAAGATGCCGTCGATCAGCTCACGCGCTGGACTCGGTTCGCCGATGGTGATCTCACGCAGCTCGAACCCCGCCAGCACACTGGATTTGTCCTGGGCCTCCCGCAGGTTGTCCCACAGCGAGACAAACGTTGCTTCGTATTGCTGAGCCAGCCGCTCTTCCGCCCAGACGGTCTCGTCCAGGGCTGTCCGCTCAGCAAGGAGTTCCTGCGCGCGGCGTTCAGCGTCGGCACGTGGGTCTTCCGACCACCCGCAGGAGACGCCCAGCAGGCTCACGAGGCCGAGTGTGACCAGCACCGCCGCCCGGACCATAGCGCGCCGCGGTCGTGACCCAACGCGGTAGGGACCTGCTTCGCCACAATACCGCTGATAGGTCCTGCGCTGTCCACACGGACAGCGATCGTTCGCGCCGTTCTTGGTGATCACGATCGTTGGCAATGTTATTCGACTTTTGACACTCATGGCATCTCGTCGTCGTAATAAGGAGTGCGGCACGGCTCACCACGTTCGTAGAGTCTGAGATTCTCGGCGAATCGCGCCACGAAGTCACCACGCCCTGCCGACATAAGCTCTCGCTGCCACTCGACGGCCTCTCTATACTGGCCGACCTCGGTGAGTGCTATCGCCAAATAGAGGTTTAGCCGTACGTTTCATCGGTGTCGGAACTCGAGCATGTATTCTTCCGTGAAGATCGGGATCTCTTCGACGAGCTCGAAACCAGCGGCCGAGAATTCGTTGATAAATATTGCCTTTCCGGCCCGGACCATAGCCAGGATGAACGGGTGCGAGACACCCTCGATCCGTTCCCAGTCGATGAGAATCAAGCGGCCATCGGGTCTGAGGGCCTTCTTGATTCCTTGGAGCATCTCACCCGGGTACTCGAAGTGATGATACGAATCAGCGATGAAGACCAGATCGACCGACTGCTCCAACAGTCTCGGTGACTTGTCACCGCCGACGATCGCCCTCACGTTGCCAAGGCCCATAGCGTTTGCTGTTTCTGTGATGTGGTTGACCAGGTTGGTCGCGATGTCGATGGCGAAGACCTGGCCGCTCGGTCCGACGCGCTCCGCGATAAGACGCGAGTACAGCCCGCTTCCGGCTCCGATGTCGGCGACGTCCATACCTGGTTCGAGTCCGAGGGCGTCGAGCACTTCGAATCGCTTGTCGAAAATTGTCCGTCCCTCACTCTCAAAGCCCGTGACCCATTGAGCACTGTCCGCACCGAAGCTTTCGTTAAGCTTCTCGGCGGTCGGGGTGATGTGCTCATGCTGATGCTGCGCGGCGACCGTGGGTACGGCGCCGACGACCAGTAAGACCCCTCCAACTGCCAACGCACCGATGGTCGCGAGAATCAGATGCCCCACGTTAACAACCTTACCTGTATCGGGTTCAACGGCCGCGATGAGCGCCGACATTCCCTCAGATGTCCTGATAGCCACGTGTTAAATCCATCCCAGCGTACATCTGCCCGACTTGGTCTGCATAGCCGTTGAACATCAGCGTCCGCTGCGGGAAGAACTTACCAAACCGGTGTTCGGTCGTCTGCCTTTGAGGCCGATCGACTTCCGGGTTGACGTTGGCATAGGACCCGAGGTCGCGCGGAAAGGCGCGGTTCCATGTCGTCCAGGGCCGGTTCTTGACGAATCGAATCTTCACAATCGACTTGATGCTCTTGAACCCATACTGTCAGGGCACGACGAGACGGGTTGGCGCACCATTTTGATTGGGCAAAGTTTTACCATACGAGCCGACGGCAGCTCGCATGAACTCACGGCGGCTGAGATACAGACGTTCGTCCGTGATCTCAGACGCTCGAATGTTCGTCGCCCGGCGCTGTCTAATGAGCACCAGTTATCTCAGGGCCCAGATAGTGCTGGGCGAGGCCAGGATCCCCCGGCGACCGCTGGCCCAGTGTCACGGTCTTGACCTCAACGGTCACATACGATGACTCGCCCTCGACGATTCGAATGACCTGGTTCACAGGTATATCGGTGAACGTTTGGGTGAGGCCAGTGGTTGGCCAGAACACCTCAAGTACTTCGATACGAGTGGCTCTCCCAAGGCCGAGAGTTTGACGAAGCGGATTACCTCCAAAGGTTCCGCCACTGTTCACATGACGATAGACCGATCGCCGCGTCCCGTCTTCGATGATCTCAGCGCGGATGCGGGCGCCGATCCCCGACCGGTTCGACCGCACACCCACGAGTTTGATGGTCGTCCAATGATTGCCGAATCCAGGGTTCTCATAAAGGACATTGCCATACTGGTCGCCTGGAAAGGCCCCGCCCATCTGCTCAAAGACGTCCTGATCACCGTCGTGGTCGAGGTCGGCAAAGACTACCGCGTGCCCCTTTTGCAGATGGCCAAACCCGCCGGCATACGTCACGTTCGCAAAGCCGTTGCCGTCAAGATTGCGATACATCACGTTCGGCATGACGCTATGGTAGGTTGGGTAGCCGGTACCGAGATAGAAGTCGAGGTAGCCGTCGTTGTCGAGGTCCCCAAAATTCGAACCCATCGGCGCGGCGGGGTGTGCGAGGTTGTATTGCTCTGCCACCTCCTCGAATCGCCCATCGCCGGTCCCGCGATACAACCGGGCCAACTCGACCCCAGTCGGGAGGTCGAGCGCACTGGCGGCTAGGTCGTGAATCCCGGCGACATAGGCGGTGACATACAGGTCGAGCACACCGTCATTGTCCACATCCCAAAACCAGGCGGGGAAACTGATGTTCGGCTCGACCACACCGAGCTGTTCTGCCAAGTCGGTGAAGGTCCCGTCACCGTTATTGCGATAGAGCCGGTTGGCCCCTTCATTGTTCGAGACGTACAGATCCGGCCAGCGGTCGTTGTCGTAGTCGCCCCAGATGACCGCCTTCGTGTAGCGGTCGTTGAGCACTCCGGCTTCGGCGGCCACGTCGGTAAACGTGCCGTCTCCATCGTTACGGAACAGCTGGCTCGGCGCGTTCAACGCGCTGGATGATTCATTGCCGACATATAGATCGAGGTCGCCGTCATTGTCGTAATCGCCCCACGATGCCGTTTGGGTCGGGGAGTGCACACGGCCGAGGCCGGCATCGAAGGTGACGTCGGTAAACGTGCCGTCACCGTTGTTGTGCAACAGCGAGTTCGGGTGTCGTCCATGTTCAAGGAGCCAGGCCCCTCTGAGCACGAGCACGTCGATGTTGCCGTCGTTGTCGTAATCTGCCTGGACCATGTTAAGCCCACCATAGATTCCGATCAGTCCCGCCCGTTCGGTGTGATCAGAGAAGGTCCCATTCTGGTTGTTCGTGAACAGACGGATCTGACCATCAGTACCCCAGGTCGAGACAATGAAATCCAGATAGCCGTCGTTGTCGAAATCGTCGACGATGGCGCCGCCGCACATATCAAACGAGTTGAGGCCAAGACGCGGCGCGATGTTGGTGAATCGCGGAATATCCTCGTCAGACTCGAAGACATGGGGCGGAATCAGATACGGCTCTGGCACCTCCTGCGGGTAGTCTCCAACAGTCATGTAGGCGATGTTGAGCAGCCATTGTGCTCCGAGGTTCATCGGTGGCCCCGGCTGGTTGTCGAGCAGTTCGTTCAAGACCGAAATCGCCTGCCGAGCCGGGGTCTGCTGAGTATGAATTCCGTCGTCTCGCAGGGGAAAGATACAGCTGTTCGTCGTGGGATGGAGTGTACAGTTTTCGGTTTCAGCCCATCTCAGATTTGCGACGCCGAGGCGGTACAAGGTTTCATGGAGCCACGATGGTTCAACCTGAGCCCCGGCACTCCGTACGAGCTGAAGAGCCTCGGTGAGGTGACGGATCGCTTCAGCTTCATCGCCTAGGCGAAGTTCTTCCTGGGCCACTCGGACCTGAGCGAGCCATCGAGTAGGGCCGGGCGCGGAGGCCGGCAGTGCGGCCAGAGTCTCGCGTGCATCCCTCGCCGGCCCATCTCCGATGAAGAAGTTTGTGTCGGGGGTCTCGTGGGCGACCTGCCTGAGCAGCGCGAGCATCTGCTCGTGGCTGGCAGACTGCGATGTCGATCGGGCCTCTACCGCCGACGGTGTTTGGCCGGCGACGGTAGCGGTCGTCGCTGTCTCCTTTGTCAGGGGGCGAAATGCCTCGGTAGAGGCGATCACTCCCAGAACACACACCAGATAGACGGTGACGAGCTCAAGCTTCGGTCGGCCCTTGACGGCCATCGAATGTCCTCTTTTCCAGGTCTGTAGGGACCTCTCTAGATTAGACTAGGGAGGCACATCACGTCGAGCGGCAACGCCGCCAGACTTCTATCGATTGAGTTCGTGCACCCGGCGGATCTGAGTGGCGAACACGGCGGGGTCGGTCGTGGGGAGGTCGCAAATCCGGTTCTCGCAGACGTAGGCGGTTGGCTGGCCGCCACGCGCTACTTTTCCCTCAAGTAAAGGAATCAGGGCTGTGTGGCTCTTTAGATCGTTTCCCTCGGCGACGACAGCCAGGACCCGGTTTGGGAGGAACGTCACTCTGAGTTCTTCGAGGAATGGCTCAGCCTCTTCCCGTGAATGAGGGACGACAATGACGATTTCCTTCGGCGTGTCCAGATGGAAATCGACTGCCAGGAGCATCTCGGAGACCGCCGTTGGATTCTCGGTTAGCACGTCGGAGAACGCTGCGAGCGCCTTCTCTGCGCGTTGGCGGTACCGATCATCGGTGGTGAATTCGTAGAACCGCAGCAGGTTGAGGAGGTGAACCGAGTTCCCCGAAGGTTCGGCCCCGTCGGAGAACGGCTTGTCACGTGTTATCGGGGATTCGTGGTCTTTGGCTGTTCGGAAGAAGCCACCCCCGGTCGTGTCCTCGTAGTACTGCTCGAGGATGCCGTCAAGCGCTCGCGCCTCTTTCAACCAGCGCAGCTCACTGGTCGCTTCATACAGATCGAGAAGCCCGGCAGTCAAAAAGGCGTAATCCTCTAGATATCCCGCTTGCTGCGCTTGACCGTTGAGAGCACTGCGGAGTAACCGCCCGTCACGCCGCAGGTGGGTGAGCACATAGTCTGCTGCTCTGGTCGCATGCGTCGCGTAGGCGAGTTCGTGAAACACCAAGGCCGCCCGAGCAAACGCCGATATCATTAGACCGTTCCAAGCCGTTAGAATCTTCTCGTCCCGCAGAGGTGGCACCCGCTGCGCCCGCGCCGTATACAGCGACGCGCGCGCCTCATCGATCGTCCGACGGAGCGCGTCGGCAGGTATCCCGAGCTCCGTCGCGACGTCGCCCAGAGGGCTGGGGATACTGAGAATGGTTCGTCCCTCGAAGTTCCCCGACTCGGTCACGCCGTAGAATGCTAAGACCGCACCGCGCCCTTCGCTCCCGATAACCGCATCAAGCTCGTCGGGTGTCCAGGTGAAGAACCGTCCCTCCTCTCGCGCACCGTCTGGTCCCGGGCTGTCGGCATCGGTCGCGGAGTAGAAGGCACCGTTCGGTGAGGTCATGTCGCGCTCGGCGTAGTTGAGGATGGCACGAACCACCTGCGCGAAGTCCTCGCGACCGGTCACCTGATACGCCTCAAGGAAGGCAGCCGCCAGCAAGGCGTTGTCGTAGAGCATCTTCTCGAAATGGGGGACGAGCCATGCCCGGTCGGTGGCGTACCGATGGAAGCCGCCACCCACCTGATCGTGGATGCCACCGGCTGCCATCTGTTCGAGTGTCCGCGTGACCATCGCCAACGATTGCTCATCGCCCGTTCGCCGGTGGTGCCGCAAAAGAAAACGGATCGACAGGCTGCTCGGGAATTTCGTCTGGCTCTGTAACCCTCCATGGACAGCGTCGAAGCGCTGCCGGTAAGAGGCCGCCGTGGCTTGCAATGATGCCGCGGTCGGAAGCAACCCATCACCGGCCTCTGGGGTCAGCATAGTGCGCATCTGTTCTGCCACCCGTGCCGAGACGTCGGCCACCTGATCTGGTTGCTCGTCATAGGCTTTCTTCAGTCGCTGCAACAGCGTAAGGAATCCTACCGAGACACCGCGGTCCCCGTCGCGGGCTGGGAAGTAGCTACCCCCGCTATATGGCTCTCGGTCTGGCGTGAGCCATACCGTCATAGGCCACCCACCTCGTCCCTGGAGGAAGAGTTGAACCGCACTCATATATATGGCGTCGAGGTCCGGCCGGACCTCTCGGTCGACCTTGATCGCGATGTAGTTCTCGTTCAGATATCGCGCGATCTCCTCGTCGTCGAATGATTCCTCCTCCATCACATGACACCAGTGGCACGTCGAGTACCCGATAGAGAGCAGAACTGGACGCCCGAGCGCTCGGGCCAAATCGAACGCCTCGTCACCCCACGGAAACCAGTTGAGTGGATTGTGCGCGTGTTGCCGGAGGTAGGGACTCGACTCAAGGAATAGACGGTTGATGTAGGTCGGCGACCCGTCGGGTTGTAAGTGCTGCGTGCGCGGCTCGTAGTCGGCTGCGCGGTTAACCCACGCGGTTTCGAGGCGCTCTTTGAGTGCCCCGTCGACAGGAGGCGCACCCGGCGCATCGTCAAATATCCACAAGGGAGTACCGCCGCATCCGAGGCTCCATCCGGCCAGAACGATCGCAACACACAGAGCCCCTTGTTGAGGCCAAGCCCGCATCGTCATCATCAACTTGCCATCAAGGGACCTGAAGATACCAAGTCCAGCCCAATCGTAGCCTATTATCGCGCGCTGGCACTGGAGGACGCGATCTCGAATGACTCACTCCTCCGGCGACGATCCTGAAGTTGGAAGTCATCGCCCTAGCTTGCGACGACAGACGGGTTTTGAGGGAAATGGCGTCCCCAAGGGGAATCGTGCTTATGTGGACGCCAAAACTCCAGGGAAAAGCACAGGTTTCCGCGTGAACTCGGTCAGGTTGCACTGTAAACAACATTCCGAGAACAATGCCGTTCCAACCCGGTCAGTCAGGTAATCCACACGGACGACCCAAAGGGTCATGCAACAAGACCAAGCGTGCCGTGTGGGAGTGGGCGACGGGCATCGTGGAGGACCCCAAGGTGCAAGCCCGGTTGCTGGCGGATGCGCGGGCAGGCAAAGTCCAGCCATCGGTCCTGATGGTGGGGTGATGCCTAGGTAGCAGTGTCTCCCTTCCTGGGACGGTCGCTCGGCACCGGAGTAGGCATCGGTCCACTCCGCTCCTTGCGACCTCAACCGGACGTACGTTCGCATCATCGAAAGTCTCTCGTCTGTGGGACGAGGTCAACTGATCTGCGTTAACATGCGGCCAAATTAGGAGGTGTGCATGCCCCGTACGATGAACCGCCGTGATTTTGTCGCCTCGACAGTCGGCACCGGTCTGACGGCCGCGTTACCGTCCCAGGCCTTCGGCAAGGCGCCGGCAATCCTCAGACAGAACGCCGTTCAACCCGTAGTTGTGTCCTCGAGTAACGGCAACCTGGTCCGAAACGGCGGTCCTTTGACTTGTGTCGAGACGGCGTTTGAGATGATGACGTCCGGCTCTGACGTACTTGAGGCGCTCATCACTGGGGTTAACATCGTTGAACTTGACCCCGAGGACGCCTCGGTAGGCTACGGAGGGCGTCCCAACGCCGACGGCATCGTGCAGCTCGACTCCTGCTGCATGCATGGGCCCCTGAAACGGGCCGGTGGCGTGGCAGCGCTGGAAGGTGTCCGGACTCCCTCGAGTGTCGCCAAGAAGGTCGCGAACTTAACCGATCACCATCTACTCGTGGGCGCTGGCGCACAGAGCTTCGCCCGCAACATGGGCTTTATCATCGAAGACAACCTCAATACCGACCGCTCCCGCCAGATGTGGCTCGAGTGGAAACGGCGGACCGACCCCGGTCACTACCTCGACCCCGCTCGAGAGATTGCGCAAGCAGACCGTGCCGGTCTCGACATGGTTGCCGACGGACTGATCAGTGAAGACGAGCTCTACGGCACGATTAACTGCGACGGCATCAATGCCAGTGGCGATATCTGCGGCGTAACGACGACGAGCGGCCTTGCCTGGAAGATTCCTGGACGTGTCGGAGACTCTCCGATCCTCGGCGCGGGGCTCTACGTCGACAACAACGTTGGCGCAGCAGGATCGACCGGACGTGGCGAGTCTAACCTCTACAACCTAACGTCGTTTCTTGTCGTGGAGGAGATGCGTCGCGGCCACCACCCGAAAGATGCTGGTCTCGAGGGCCTGCGCCGCATTCAGGCGAACACGATCGAAAGACGCCTGTTGAACAGCCGGAACCTCCCAAATTTTGGGGTGACCTTTTATATCTTGGACAAGCATGGCCAGTACGCCGGCGTCTCAATGTATGCAGGCATGAATAGTCGCTATGCGGTATGCACGGAGAACGGCGCCGAGCTCGTACCGCTCGAACCGCTACTCGAAGGCTCGCCGAGAGATTAGAGCACACTGAGGCATCGGAGCTTCAAAGTAGTGGCCAAATAAATAAGACTCTGATTCTGATTTAATCCGGCCATCTATTCGAGCTGTGTTACTCTGGCCATCGGTGGGATTAACAGGCGATGGCGGCCTTCGTGAGGACAGTGTCTACCGTCAGCCGAATACGGTGGGGATTGCCAGATTGACGGCTGAGGCGCTGAGCGTGGTGGCCCTGTCGTTGGGTCTGGTGGTCGTCAACGGCCCACCGGCTCAAGCGCAGTTGGCTAGCGTTCGGCCGGGCGATGCCTCGGGCCAGGCGATTATCGAAGAAACGTGCCAGGGTTGCCACAACGATCGAGCGCGCTACGGCAATATGTCGCTCGAGTCGTTCGAGGTGGCACAGGCTGACGAAAACTCTGAGCTCGCGGAGAAGGTGATCCGCAAGCTACGGGCGGGCATGATGCCTCCGGCGGGCGTCCAGCGACCGGATGAAAGCGCGCTTGCGAGCCTTGCGACTTCATTGGAAACGCGGATCGACGAGGCGTCGGCGGCCAGCCGCAACCCCGGCCGGCGGACCTTTCAACGACTCAATCGCGCGGAGTATGAACGCTCGGTTCGCGACCTCCTGGGGCTCGACATCGACGCCGGCGAGTATCTGCCGCTCGATACCAAGAGCGCCAATTTTGACAACATTGCCGACGCCCAGCCGTTGTCGGCGACGCTGATGAATGGTTACCTGCGGGCGGCCAGCACGGTTAGTCGACTGGCGGTCGGCGATCCTACCGCGACCCCTAGCGAGACAACCTACCAGGTGACCCGGTGGGTCTCGCAAACGGATCATGTCGAGGGCGCGCCGTACGGTACCCGCGGCGGACTCTCGGTGGCTCACACTTTTCCGGCCGATGGGGAGTACGTCTTCAGGGTTTCGTTCCATCACGAGACGACCGGGGCGCTCTTCGGAAATGGTCCGGGGACGCTCCATACGACGGAAAACCCAGAGCAGGTCGAGATTTCGGTGAATGGCGAGCGGGCCGCGTTGCTCGACATTCCACGGTGGATGCACGTGTCCGACCCCGACGGCGTGAACATTTGGACCGACCCCATCCGTGTCGAAGCGGGTCCACATCGGGTGGCCGCCGGGTTCGTGAGGAGGCTCGAGGGACCGGTCCAGGACGTGATCTCGCCGCATGCGTGGTCGATGGCTAGCACGAGCATCGCCGATGCCTACGGCTTCACGAGTCTGCCTCACCTGCGGGATTTAGCCATACGCGGGCCGCAGAATTCGACGGGCGTGTCCGACACCCCGAGTCGCCGAAAGATCTTCACATGCCGGCCGGATTCGGCCAGCGCGGCGCTCCCGTGTGCTCGCGAGATCGTCGAGCGGCTGGGGAGCCAGGCGTACCGGAGGCCACTCAGCTCGGCGAACCTGGACGCCCTCATGTCGTTGTACGAAGCAGGCACCACGGAGGGAGGCTTCGAGCCAGGGATCAGAATGGCGTTGGAGGGAATTCTGGCGAGCCCTCATTTCGTGTTTCGCTTTGAGGAGCCACCGGTCGACGCCGATTCGGGCGTGGACTTTCCCGTTAGCGACTTAGCCCTGGCTTCGCGTCTATCGTTCTTCCTCTGGGCCAGGGGTCCGGACAGCGAGCTTATCCGCGTTGCGAGCGAGGACCGACTCGCGGATCCAGCCGAGTTGGAGCGGCAGGTGCGCCGGATGCTGGCCGATCCCCGCGCGGAGGCATTGGCCACGCGGTTCGCGAGTCAATGGCTCCGATTGTCGGATCTCGACGAGATTCATCCCGATGTGCGGATCTATCCCGATTTCGACGAGCAACTCAAAACAGCGATGCGGCGTGAAACGGAGTTGTTCTTCTACAACCTCGTCAAGGACGACCGGAGTTTGCTTGAGCTCTTTACGGCGGACTACACGTTCGTTAACGAGCGCCTCGCCAAGCACTATGGCGTGCCGAACGTGGCGGGTACTGAGTTCCGCCGCGTACCGTCCCCAGACGACCAACGGCGAGGCCTTCTGGGGCAGAGCAGTATCCTGACACTGACGTCTCATGCATCGTGGACCTCGCCCGTGCTCCGAGGTAAATGGGTAATGGAGGTCTTGCTCGGGAGCCCGCCGCCGCCGCCACCACCGAACGTACCTGATTTAGAGGAGACGTCGGCGGCAGAAGGCGGCCGACCTCTGACGGTGCGCGAGCGGATGGAGCAGCATCGCGCGAGTCCTGCGTGTAGTTCGTGTCATCGCGTGATCGATCCGCTTGGCCTGGCGCTCGAAAACTTCGATGTGACCGGAGCCTGGCGGATCAAGGACAACGGTGCTCCCGTCGATGCGGCGGGCGAGTTGTACGACGGAACCGCGGTGAGCAGTCCGGCGGATCTTCGAGAAGCGCTGCTGAACCGTCCCACGCCGTTGATTCGGACCTTTACCGAGAACCTGATGGCCTACGGCATCGGTCGGCGAATCGAGTACTATGATATGCCGGCGGTACGCGCTGTGACGCGGGAAGCGGCAGCCAACGACAACCGCCTCTCGGCGTTCATTCTCGGTGTCGTCAATAGTCCAGCATTCCAGATGAAGCGTGCGGAATAGGAGACGAGGATATGACTTTCATCACCGGTAAGCACCTTCCCCGGCGAACCTTCCTCCGTGGCCTGGGTGTGACGGCCGCTCTACCGTTTCTCGACGCCTTCGTCCCCGCGGGCCAGCGGTGGGCCAGAACCGTGACAGGTGCGTCGCTCGACCCGACCCGCCTGGTCTGTATCGAGATGGTGCACGGAGCGGCCGGAAGCACGAAGTACGGGGCCTCGCAGCATCTCTGGTCACCGGCGGCCGTGGGCCACGACTTCGACCTCGGTCCGAGCGCCTTGAGTCCTCTCGACCCGTTCCGGGACTACCTGACCATCATCAGCGACACCGACGTAGCGGCGGCTGAGGCGGTCATACCCAACGAGATCGGCGGAGATCACTTCCGGTCCAGCGCGACGTTCCTGACCCAAGCCCATCCCAAGCAAACCGAGAGCTCAGATGTTAGGGCAGGGACGTCGATCGATCAGATGTACGCCCAGCGATTTGGACAGGAGACGCCCATCCCCTCGATGCAGCTCTGCATCGAGAACGTGGATCAGGCGGGGGGTTGTGGCTACGGGTATTCCTGCGTGTACACCGATACCATCAGTTGGGCGGCAGTAGATCAGCCGCTGCCGATGATCCGGAACCCTCGACTCGCGTTCGATCAGCTCTTTGGCGCAGGCGGTACGCCCGAGGAGCGAGCCAAGCAGCAACGGTCCCGCAAGAGCGTTCTTGATTTCCTCACCGGTGAGGTGGCGCAGCTCAAACGAGAGCTAGGTCCAACTGACCGTCGGCGCATGGACCGGTATCTACAGGACATCCGTGAGCTCGAACGGCGTATCCAACGGGTCGAGGAGAAGAATAGCGGCGGTATGCCAAGGACGCTGCCAGGATCCCCCGCGGGCGTGCCCGACTCCTTCGACGAACACGTCAAGCTGATGTTCGATCTGCAGGCGCTGGCGCTCGAGACGGACATGACGAGGGTCGTTTCGTTCAAGATGGCACGCGATGCGTCGAGCCGTGTCTATCCGGAGAGCGGTGTGGCTAAGGGGTTCCATCCGGCATCGCACCACGGTGAAAATGAGTCAAACATCGACGACCTCATGCTCATCAACCGCTATCACGTCGGGTTGGTCTCGTACTTTCTGGAGAAGCTGAAGAGCATTGAGGAGGGTGACGGCAACCTGCTCGACAAGACCATGATCATCTATGGGTCCCCGATGGGCAACTCCAACGTGCACAACCACAAACGGTGCCCGCTCTTTGTGGCCGGTGGCGCCAACGGGCAGCTCGACGGCAATCTCCATCTCAGAGCCACCCCTGGAACACCGATGGCGAACGTGATGTTGAGCTTGACGCACAAGCTCGGGTTCGATGATACGAAGAGCTTCGGAGACAGCACGAACGCATTCTCGCTGTCGGTGTGATTCTAAGGGAGAGAGGCATGCCAAAGGGCAAACTTGCATACGTGATCGGCGCGATGGGTGTGGCGGCCATCACGGTGGGCGCGGCGGTCGACGCGCCGGTGGCCGACACGGCCATGGGGCGGGAGATCGAAGCCGTCCGTTCCCTGCTCGACAGGGGCGCCGACGTGAACGCGGCGCAGGGGGACGGCATGACGGGACTGCACTGGGCGGCGAAGCACGGTAACGTCGAGATGGCAGCGATGTTGATCGGCGCCGGGGCCAACCCGGAGGCGGTGACTCGACTCGGCGAGCACACACCGCTCCACGTGGCCAGCACGGCCGGCCACGCGTCAGTAGTTAGCGTTCTCGTCGAGGCTGGAGCTGACGCGAATGCCTCCACGACGACCGGGGCCACTCCTCTGCACTTCGCGGCGGCTTCGGGCAGCGGCGAAGCGGTGGAGGTGCTCCTCGCCCGCGGAGCCGAGCCGGACGCCCGTGAACCGCAGTGGGGACAGACCCCACTAATGTTTGCCGCGGCGGCCGATCGGGTGGATGCCATCACAGCCCTACTGGCCGGCGGCGCCGACTCGGGGATCAAGGCAAAGGTGGTCGACATCTCCGCGCGAAGCGAGATGGATCAAGCGGAGAAACGTCAACGGAAAGAACGGATGGTAGCCCTCCAGGAGAGGCGGGCCCGTGGTGAGCGTGTGGACCTGACTGAACCGGTACCAGCTCCCGAATTCACACGGGATGACCTACCAGAGCAGCAGGCAGCGGAGCAGACGAGGGACGCAGCGGCGGTCGAAGCTGACCTACTGGAAGGACGAGAGGCCCCATGTTCTGGATGCCTTGTGGGATACCCGGACCTGGTGGGCACGTACGGCGGTCTGACGGCGCTGCTTCTTGCGGCGCGGGAGGGCCACATCGATGCGGTGCTCGCGTTCCTCGACGGCGGTGCCGACCCCAACCAGCTGAGCGCGGCCGACAACACCAGCGCGATGCTCATTGCGTCGATCAACGGGCACTTTGACCTGGCGATGTTGCTGCTTGAGAGGGGCGCCGATCCGCGGCTGGCGAGCGATGCCGGAGCGACGCCGCTCTACGCTGCCCTGAATATACGGTGGGCGCCCGAAAGCCGCCATCCGCAGCCGACCGACTACCTGCAGCAGCACGTGTCGTATCTGCAGTTGATGGAGGCGGTGCTGGAGGCCGGAGTAGACCCGAATGTCCGACTGACGAAGTCGTTGTGGTTCACGACGTACAACCGCGACATGTTAGGCGTCGACCGAGCGGGTGCAACGCCTTTCTGGCGGGCTGTGCATGCGCTCGACATTGAGGCCATGCGTCTGCTGCTCGCCTACGGGGCGGAGCCAAACCTCCCGACCATAGCCGCTCGAGGCTCTACAGCAGTTCCCGCCAAAACACCACAGAGTCTGAGACTTGGTGATGACACCGATCACTCTGGGATCCCACCCGTTGCAATGGGTGGGCCTGGCGTATACCCGATCCACGCGGCATCGGGGGTGGGCTACGGTCAGGGGTATGCCGGGAACACACACCGGCACGTCCTGGACGCCTGGCTGCCAACGGTCAAGTTCCTCGTCGAGGAGCTTGGCGCCGACGTGAATGCCAGGGATCATAATGGTTACAATCCCGTCCACCATGCGGCGGCCAGGGGAGACAACGAGCTCATCCTTTACCTGGTGGAGCAGGGCGCCGACGTGACGGCCGTGAGCCGTCGAGGGCAGACCACGATGGACATGGCGAATGGCCCTGTCCAACGTATGGAACCGTTCCCTGAGACGCTGGCGCTACTGGAGAGTCTGGGCGCGACGAACAACCACAATTGTGTGAGCTGCTGAGACGAAAGCGGCACGACCGTGACCGGGAAGAACGGGGTGCGCGGTGTGTTGTGGCCTCGGGGCCTGGGATGTAGCCTGGCCCTACGGCTGGCGGGCTGGGGGCTGCGAGAGAGCCGACGGTTTACGCGGATGTGTGACTTCCCCTTCGCGAGCAAGGCGTTGGCTTTCGTTGATTTGGTCTGGGGCCATCCGCGCACCAATTAGACCATGTATCTAGACTGTTACAATCCGATCCTCTCTTAGCGCTCGGCCATCAATGTCCCGATCTGTTGAACGGCGGCCTCGACCTTAAGCTCGATTCCCCGCCGACCGCGCGCGGCTGACGCGCGGGTTGGGTCGCCTGAGACACCACTGCCGTCGAATCCACCCAGTGGGGCGCGGCGGTCGTCTCGAATGTGTTCCGGAGCCACATGGAGGAGCTGCGAGGTGTCGCTGATACCGGCATGTCCGCCGATGGTGTCCGCGGTCTCACCCTGGCTCGTAAGCCATTCGCGAAATCCGTTATTGGAGTAGTAGTCCCCGACAAAGTGCACTCGGGTCGGCTCCATTGTCCACTCGGCGTTAAGTAACTCCGCTACCTGCTGCATGCCGCGCTGGTTTCCACCGCTGTCACCGATGAGCACAATGTCGATGAAGCCGTGCACAGCCAGACTCCGCGCCGAGTACTCGACGACCTTCATGAAATACTCGTTTGGCAACGTGATGGTGCCGGGGTAGCGCATGTGACCGGACGGAGGGTCCAGGTTACCCTCAGGCACGTGGGTGATGACCGGAGCGACCAGCGCGTTGCCCAACCGACGCGCGATGAGCCCCGCCGCATGATTCACGACGAACCGGTGCTCACCCAGCACCATGTGCGGACCCTTCTGTTCCGTGCCCGCGGTCGGGATAATTATTGTCGTTGTCCCGGCCTGGATGGCGTTGCGGACCTCGGTCCAGGTCAACTCCTCAAGAAACATCGTATCTGGGGTCTGAGCGAATGTGGTGACCCCGGCCAGCGTCAGCGTGAAGCCCAGCAAGGCGAGTCGTGGCATGGCAAGGCCCGCGATTAGGATCATCGCGCGTGTCATCGTTATCCTCCCGTTTGTCGAACAAATGTACGCTGGCAACTGCACTGACTCAGCGCCGGTTGATGCGATCTTATGGCCGCCGGATTGTCCCAGACGGTCAGTTGGTCGACGGACCAGAAGTTTTGAACCGCCACAATCTGTCTTGTTTTCAGGGAGTTAATGGAGAGACAAGGTGATGAAACAAAAATGGCGTCCCCAAGAGGAATCGCACTTATGTGGATGCCCAAACTCCAAGGAAAAGCGCAGGTTGCGGCCTGCACTTGGTCCGGGTGCGCTGTAAACAACATTCGGAGAACAATGCCCTTCCAACCCGGTCAATCAGGTAATCCGCTCTGACGCCCGAGAGGATCGCGGAACAAGCGCTCCTGTCGGCTGCGAGTTCTCTTGTTTCGGTGTAATTTCTTGCTGCCAGTCCGGAATGTCTGTTTTTCACCGTTTCGTGAAAACGAGGGATCCTTCGATCTATGGAGCTTTCGTCTTGATGGGGTTGTCGGTTGTTGTTTCAGCTTCCGGCTCGGTTCTAATTTCGAAGCATCCGTTGCAATAAGAAATCCTGAAGCCGGTTCCTGTTTGATTGGTTTTTTGAGGAGTCGCTCGATAGCAGCTAATTTCTTATGTTCCTGAGGTGCGACGAGGGAAATAGCATGGCCGCTGCCACCGGCTCTGGCTGTGCGACCAATCCGATGTATGTAGTCTTCAGGGGTATCAGGTAGCTCAAAATTTACGACGTGGCTAATGCCTTCAACATCAAGACCGCGGGCAGCAATATCCGTCGCGATGAGAATGTCAAACTTTCCGTCTCGGAAATGTGCCAATGCTCGCATCCTAGCACTCTGACTCTTATTACTGTGAATGGCCGTGGCAGCGTGGCCGGATTTGTCCAACACCTTAGCTAACTGGTTCGCTCGGGCTTTAGTGCGAGTAAACACCAAAGTTCGATGCATGTTTCCGTTCTTTAGAAGGGCTTTAAGTAACTCCTTCTTACGATCCGTTTGCACAGGGTGAATGACCTGCGTGACGCTACTGACTGGTGTTGCCCGCCGAGTAACCTCGACCATCACCGGTTCCCGGCTGGTGCGCCGAATTAAGGATTCGATCTCATCTGGCATCGTTGCTGAAAAAAATAGGTTCTGACGCTTCTTCGGCAAGACAGAAAGGATGCGACGGACATCGGGTAGAAATCCCATATCGAGCATCCGGTCGGCTTCGTCTAAAACGATGGTGCGAATGTGATTGAGAGATGCCTGTTTTCGGCTAATATGGTCGAGAAGCCGTCCAGGAGTTGCAATCAATAGGTCCAATCCTCCTGCCAGTTTTCGTGTTTGCGGTGCCATTCCGACGCCTCCAAAAACAACGGCACTTCGAAGGTTTAGATGTTTTCCGTAACGCTTGGTCATATCACCGATCTGTGCGGCTAGCTCGCGGGTCGGTGTAATGACCAGTGCCCGAGGGCGAACAGACGGCCTTCCGATAGACAATTGCTGCAGGATGGGCAACAGGAATGCGGCGGTTTTGCCAGTGCCAGTCTGAGCACATGCGATAAGATCTCGACTTTCAAGAACTACAGGAATCGCTTTTTCTTGAATTGCCGTGGGTGTGGCATATCCCGCGATAGCTCGAACTATTTCAGAACGCAGGCCAAGGTCAGTGAAATTCATACGGTTTGTACTCCGGCCCTCGCTCACCCGCGCAAGGGCATCTGCGCCTACTGATTCACATGAACCGCAAGCGTTACTTGGGGTAATTAGGTAAGGGCCGTTACTTACGGTCTGGAAAAACTCACTGAGTTCAAGCGGGGCTTCTGGGTGGGAGGAAACCTAATCGCCGTTTCAGATATAACGTTAACACGTTGCGCTAGATGAGGAAAGTGGCTTCCCCACGGGGAGTTTTACCCTTTACCATGCGGGGTGCCGTGACGCCGACAGCCGCGTAGTTAATCGACACGTGCGCCGCCTGAGTTGCCAGTGGGGTCCCCAAGGGGAATTGCACGTATGTGGACGCCACAACTGCAAGAAAAACAGCAGGTTGCGGCCTGAACTTGGTCCGGCTGAGCTGTGAACAACGTTCGGAGAACAATGCCGTTCCAACCCGGTCAATCAGGTAATTCACGTGGACGCCAGAGAGGATCGCGAAACAGGTCCGGCCTTGCCGTGCCCCTAAGCTGCGATCGTGCCGCATCAGGGTTACGGCGGCGGTGACTTGAAGCGCGAACCACTGACGTCGTTAATTGAAAGCTCGGCTGGGCTTAGCGCTACCCGCAACCACTTGCATCTCAAACAAGCATTTTGTCGATACCTTGACCTGCTGTACTGTATATGACTGTATACAACTAAGGTAACTTGATACTGTATAGATAATATATAAAAATAGATCTGCGCTAGGAAAGGCATGCCATAAGAAGTAAGGAGTTGTGAGCTATGCCAAAAACTAAAAAACTGAAGTTTGATAATGATAAATGGGCGGAGGCTCTAAAAGAGTTGAGGAAGAATTTAGCCGCCACCCGTGGGAATACGGTGGATGATGTTGATGATTTACCGGATTCGCTACCACTCGATAGAACGGCCGCAATATTCTACGGAACTGGTAGAGAGTAGAAGGAGGTTGCAGATGCTGAGATTAGCTCGTTGGAATCCGTTCGACGCATTGATCACCATGGACCGTGAGATGGACCGTGTCTTTGGGTGTTCGTGGGTTGAACCCCATGCCGACCAGGGTTGGTCCTGGGTGCCGTCTACTGAGGTCACCTCTGGGACCGAAGGCTGGACGGTCCGGATGGCGCTGTCGGGTATCGATCCGAAGGACGTTCACGTTGATCTGCATCATAACGTGTTGACGGTCACCGGTGAGCGCGCCATCAATGAAAACCAGGCCGAACGACATGTGTCGGAGATCGGCTACGGCCGGTTTGACCGTAGCTTCACGCTTCCGGAGAACGTCGCCACCGATAAGGTGAGTGCCAGCTTCGAAAACGGTATGCTCGAACTGAGAGTACCAGTCAGCGAGGCGGCCAAGCCGCGCCGGATCGAAATCGGAACGACCACACAGAAGAAGGTTGCCTAACGCGCTTCGGCTATGCTGGTTGCTGCTGCGATGTCTGGACCATCATGATAGCAGCCGTCCGTCGCGGTCGATATCGTGAAGTATCACGATGACCAGGACCATGTCCGTGCCGAACGGCTCGTGCGACAAGTTATGGCCCCCTTTCTGGCGGCGCGCGAATGACAACCAGTTAGAAGTGAATAGGCATCAACGGCGATCCGGCTCCGGATCAGGGTCGTACGACCCGACTCCCTAACTGGCTGGTCGGGCGTGGGTTAGAAGAGGACGAACGGTTCATCGCCAGGCCAGACGCGCTTGGTGTCGTGAAGCATCAGCTCGACCGTGTTCTCTATCTCGCGGTTCGTCGTTGTTGCTAGTCATCGTCATCGTCGGGCTCAAACTGCACAGTCACTGACGAGATTCTTCCGTCTTTGATCGTTGCAGATACGGGATAACTCCCGTCTCCGCCCGGAGTCATCACGCATACACCGATGCCGCGCCCGAACAATCTGATCCCTTCCCGAGAGGTGGCGTCCGTAAACATCGCCTTGCAGAACGCGTCCCAATCTCGGCCAGGGTTGCTTTTCTCTCCGTCCGGTAACACGTAACCTGGATCGCCGATCCAGCACATGCCAGAATCCACTCCGATTATTCCCACTTCCACTACCTTCATTCCTCGCCCTCCGCTTCTTCGGCGCTCCACAAAGCATCCGCAGTCACGTCCCCGTTGAACCGCCCGCCGTGACACGTGCTAGGCTCAATTCCTCTCTCGTAGGTACCGTCTTTCTTGCTCGGAGCACTTCGGGCTAAAGCCGTTACAATCACATTCTATAGGTGTCATGCGAATCATTAAACTCTGTCTCCTTGTCACGATATTGACGTCGTGCGCGCCGGTGGTCGAACCGGAAGTGGACCTCGAGGTGGTCGAGGCAACCATCCCTGCGATGCAGCGCGCGATGGAGGAGGGGCACGTTACGGCACGGGAATTGGTCGAGGCGCACTTGTTACGCATCTCCCGTTACGAGGAGCGTGTGAACGCCGCGATTGCAATCAACGCCAATGCGCTCGAAGATGCGGACCAACTCGACCGTGAACGCGGTGAGGGTCGCGTGAGAGGGCCTCTTCACGGCATTCCTATCGCGTTGAAGGACAACATTCACACGACGGACATGCCGACAACCGGAGGGACACTGGTCTTTGAGGGTTTCGTGCCGCCGTATGAAGCCACGCTCACGACGCATTTACGTGAGGCCGGTGCCGTCATCCTTGCGAAGACGGTCATGACCGAGCTTGCGAATTTCATTGGGCGTGGAATGCCTGGTAATTACAGTGCACTCGGCGGGTTTGGTTTAAACCCCTATGATCCGCGTCCCGATCCAAGGGAGGGTCGTAATGATGGGCGTCCGGTCATGGGCACGGGTGGTTCAAGTTCTGGCATCGGGACTGCGGCCAGTTTCTGGGTGGCGAATGTAGGCACAGAAACGTCGGGTTCTATCCTCTCTCCGTCCAACGCAAACATGCTGGTTGGGATCAAACCCACGGTGGGGAGGGTGAGTCGTTGGGGGGTGATTCCCATTACCGCCGATCAGGACACGGCTGGTCCGATGGCACGCACCGTTACCGATGCCGCCATCTTGCTCGGGGTCCTTGAGGGCGTGGCGCCCGATCCGAATGATGCAGCCACGTCGCGCTGCCAGGCGCCGCCGAACGGTGATTACACGGCATTTCTTCAGCATGACGGGTTGCAGGGCGCGCGCATCGGCGTTCCGCGAGCGCTGTACTACGATCCGGTCGCAGTTCCTGGTTCTGCGCAACCACAGGAGAGGCTCTCAGCGTCAGGTCGGAAGGTGATGGTCGAGGTGATTCAAATCCTCAGCCAGCAGGGTGCGACGATTGTCGATCCGGCTGACATCCCGAGCGTCATCGACGCCGATGCTGAAAACAATCTGCTAGCGAACGGGAGTGAGAGCAGTGTCCTGTCGTATGGGATGAAGCGAGACTTCAATGCCTGGCTCGGAACGCTGGGTGACTCGGTTCCAGTTACGACATTGACAGAACTGCGGGAATGGAATGTGGCTCACGAGTCAGCGGGTACGCTGAAGTATGGCCAAGCCCGACTCGACGGCGCGGATGCACTCGATCTGGAGGAGGACCGGAGCAACTACGAAGTTGACCGCGAACGCGATCTTCGGCTCAATGGCGAGCACGGGATCGATGAGGCAATGATGAAGTGGGAACTCGACGCGCTCTTGTTTCCTGGCTCGAGTGGAGCGGGAATCTCGGCGCGGCCTGGTTATCCGACTGTGATTGTGCCGTTCGCGCTCGTTGAAACTGAGTCAGAGCCACCGATGCCCGCTGGATTCGACGTGAAGCTGAGACCCTTCGGAGTGAGTTTTGCGGGAATGGCGTGCAGTGAGCCACGGCTCCTCCAACTCGCGTATGCGTTCGAGCAAGCGACGATGCGTCGAGTATCGCCTCCAAGTATGCCGTAATGGTTATGTATCGATGGAGCCCAGCGTCTTCTCGATGCGCATGTATCGAAGGTTCGCGGCATTCTCACTCTCAACCGATTCTGGCCCTCAGGTTACCGCAAATTCACCAGCAGGCATGGCTCTGTGATCTTGGAAGGCGTGTCGACGTGTGACTGGCATTTACCCAAGACTGGGGATCAGAAGGTCGTTGGATCGAAATCAGTCTGTTTCTGTTGCCCCGCCCGCCGTGCCACGCGACGGTAAGGACTCGCTGTTCGGAACGGGACTACCGCTGACCTGGGTCCGGTTTGCCTCAGACTCTTCCTGCGCACTGACATTGGTAGACTGGTACTCCACCGTCCCCCCACGCCGACGGAATCGGGCCAGCAAGCGTTTAACATTCTCACCAAAATCATCGACAGCCAGCCACTCGGCGTCACGGATTCGGAGCAGCTCCGCTCCGTCCAGCTGCCGCTCAAGATCGCCTAGTAGAGCTTCGCTGGTTCGTTCAGCGAATACTGGCTGGGGTTCCTCGTCCCAGAACTCCGATGACGGTGACCCCCCTCCCGCCTCACCGCTCCCCTGTATAGCTTCCAGAGAGTGATAGTGCATATACAGACGCTCGCAAGACAGTTCGGCCACTTGAGCGCCCTGTCGGTTTCTCATGAGCAAGAAGTCGCGACGATTCATCGTCCGGCCTGAGGGTTATCGATGTTTAATATGAAGCGCACCTCGGACACGCCCGGCACCGCCCGCACAACCGCACCGACCGATTGCTGCTCGAAGCCGCTTCCTACATGGCCTGTTACGGTCACGACATCCCCAGTGGCAGTAACCTTGAGACCAGTCGCATCCACATCACTGGCCACAGCGAGCGCTGTTTCAACGCGTGCCTGTAAGTTGTCGCCAACCAGCTGCGACGACACCTCCCGAGCGGCACATCCCAATCCGCTGGCCGCTCCTCCGAGAGCGACGACCAACGCCAGGATAACAGCGGCTGCCCCTTGGTTGACCATTCTGCACACCATTCTGCACACCATGCTCGTCGGTCCACTAATCGGCCTGATCCCGATCACTCATCATGGCGAGTGTTTGTTCCACGGCCGCCCGGGTCAGCGCAACCTTATAGCCATTCTTTGACAGTGGTCGCGCGCCTGCCACCGCCTGTTCGGCCGCCTCCGCCGCAAGCGCCTGGGTCAGAGGCTGGTCAAGAAGCACTGCCTCTGCTTCGGGCACACGCCACGGCGTTGGTGCCACTCCACCGAGCACAATCCGAGCACGTCGACACACCTCGCCTTCAAACTGAGCAACCACCGCCACGCTGACGATGGCATGCGTCCAGGCCTCTCTGTCCATCACCTTGTAATAGACGCTCCGGCTACCTATAGCCGGCTTTGGGATCGTGACCGACGCCACCACTTCGTCGGGTGTGAGAACGTTTTCTCGTATGGGGTTCTCTTGAGGCAACGTAAAAAAGTCCGCTACCCGCACCTCGCGCCCACCTTCGGGACCGACAATTCCTATGCTGGAATCTAGTGCAACCAAAGCTGGGGCGGTATCTGACGGGTGGACGATATAGCTTGGTCCCCCGCCAAAGAGTGCGTGAAACTGATTCTCGCCGGTCGGTGAGAAGCACTGGTTCCCGCCAGCCTTGTAACAGTGAAATCCATTACGGAAATACCAGCACCATGGTCTCTGACAGAGATTACCAGCGAGCGTACCAACATTTCTGATTTGCGGGGTCGCGACTGTGCTGGCTGCCTGAGCCAGCACCGGGAACTCCTTCCTGATGCTAACTTCACGGCTCAGGGCATCGAGCGTGATGAGACCTCCAATTCGGACACCCTCCGAGACATCCTTCACTCGATCTTGGCCTTCCACACCTCGCAAGTTCACCAGAACATCTGGGCTAGTGATGCGTTCCTTCACGAGGCCGAGCAAGTCACTACCTCCACCCGAGAACACGGGGCTTCGCCCATTTCGCCGAGTTTCCCTCGACAGGGTGACCGCTTCTTCGAAAGCCGTGACGTTAGCGTTCGTGAAACTCTTCATGCAAGGGCTCCGAGAACTTTCTCTCGAGTGATTGGTAGACTTTTCATGCGAAGACCTGTCGCATTAAAAATCGCGTTCGCCACAGCGGCCGGTGCGAGCACGATTCCAGATTCACCCACGTACTTGCCGCCAAACGGTCCATAGCCATCATCGGTTTCTATGAAAGTCGTCTCAATGACCGGCGCGTCGAGATGGGTCATATGGCGGGCGCCATAGAAACCGGCCGTCAGTGGCTGTCCGTTCCGGGAATCGTAGAGTAGATCCTCGTGTAGCGCTTGCCCGATCCCTTGAATGACTGCACCACGTATCTGGTCCCTCGCTGTCTGGCGGTTGATCAAACGACCTGATTCGTGCACAGCAACATATTTGGTGATGCGGACGTGCCCCTGAGCCATATCTGTCTCAACTTCGACGAAATGTGCCCCGAAACAATTCCGCGTCTTACTCCCAGTGTTGGGGTCTGGCGTCGTTGACGCGATTAATACGTCCGACCCACTCGGTAATCCCTGTTCCGCTATCTGACGTCTCAAATCACGAGCTGCTTCGACCACTGCTGTTCCGGTCATCACGGTCGTCCGTGCACCAGATTCACCGACCGAGTACGGACAACGGTCCGTGTCCCCCGATATCACCTCGACCTGGGAGAGTGGGACACCGAGTGCTTCGGCGGCAATCATCCCCATTGCCGTCTTGGCGCCCCCACCCACATCCGTCACTCCTACGAATACGGTGTAGCGACCGTTAGAATCGACCCGAAGGATGGCGCTACTTCGACCCACTCCAGAGCGAAAAAGCATAAAAGATACACCGGCGCCTCGCTTGATCGGCCCGGTGTCCGAACCCGGGACCGAGCGCCACCGGTTGTCCCATTGGAACTGCCTCGCCCCTTCGGTCAGGCACTCATCAAGGGTGTAGTTCGTAAACTCGATGTCTGGTCCTGGTCTCCGCGCATTCTTCCGTATGAAGTCCACGGGATCGATCCCCAGGCGATACGCCACGTCATCCATCATCGACTGAATACCAAAAAACCCTTGCGGATAGGTCGGGGCCCGAAAGTTACCCGAAACGGTGCGATTGGTATAAACCGGAAACACTTGCCTGAAGTGCGGGCTCTCGTAGAGTTCAACCCCGTTGATACCTCCACTGTTTTTTCGATAGCCCCCCATGCCACTGTGGCCTCGAAGTTCAATAGCGGTCACCGTACCATCATGCTTCACTCCGATCTTGTAGTCCTGTACGGTCGGCCATCGCCCATGCATCCCGAGCCAATCCTCATTCCGCGATAACTCCACAACCACCGGGGTATCCGCATTCCGCGCAAGAATAGCGGCGATCAGGTCAGTGTCCTGGTTCTGATTCTTGTTACCAAACCCGCCACCCATGTATTGGCAGACGATGCGTACCTGGTCCTCAGGAATCCTGAGGTCACGTGCCGTATCGTGGCGGCAGTTCGAAATCCCCTGCGTAGGAGTGTACAGAGTTAACTTCTCTCCCTCCCAGAACGCCAGACACGCGCGACGCTCCATCTGGGCGTCGTGCACAAACGCTGTTGAGTATCGTTCTTCGAAAACCCGGTCAGCCTGTCGTAGGCCCTCCTCTGTATCGCCACGACGGGTCGTCATCGGCTCGAATCGATTCTCGACATCCGGTGACAAGTTACCTTCGGGCCACACCTTGGGTGCTCCTGGTGCTAGCGCCTCCTCTGGCTCGAGAACGAAAGGCAACGGTTCGTACTCTACGTCGATACGTTGAATCGCCTCTTCGGCGATATGTCGGTCAACGGCAGCCACCGCCGCCACTGGAGCACCAACGAATTTCACTGGATTGTCGAACAGGAGACGCCGATGCTTCGTGATCTCCTTAATTTTGTCGTTGTATTGGCGTCCGCCAGAGACTGACCCGGCCCCCCACACCACTGAGGCCTGCTCATGAGTAATCACCGCCTTCACGCCAGACATCGCCTCAGCTCTCGAAACATCGATCGAGCGAATCCGTGCATGGGGATGAGGGCTTCTGAGTACCCGGCCATAAAGCATTCCAGGCACCCGCACGTCACCTGTATAAGCCGCCTTCCCGGTCACGCGCTCGACCGCATCAATACGGGGCGTCTCCGGCCCCACTGTGGTCAAGGGCATGATCGGCGACAAACGTGTCTCCTGCACCGTCGACACAGGTGCCGTCCCGGCCGCTATCATCACCGATTCGACAATCGCGTTGTAGTTCGAACACCGGCAGAGATTGCCCGTCATTCCTTCTCGAATCTCCTGCGGTGTGGGAGTTTTATTCTGCGCAAGGAGTGCTGTCGCAGACATAATCTGCCCCGACGTGCAGAACCCACACTGAGGGCCATTGCCATCGACGAAAGCTTGTTGCACTGGAGACAGCTGTCCGTCTTGTTCCAGACCTTCGACGGTCGTGATCGTCCGGCCATCGACCCAAACTGCGAGCTGACTACACGAATAGACGGGACGACCGTCCATGAGCACAGTACATGCGCCACACTCTCCTCGATCGCAGCCGATCTTGGTACCAGTTAATTCCAGGTGATCCCTTAGTAGCTCAACTAGCGTCCACCGATCGTCTACGTCGACCTTGTGCACTACGCCATTCACCGTCACTCGAATTCCCGTATTCGGCACGGGTGCCGGCTTCTCCTCAACACCAGCTACAGTCATCCGGGCTGGCGCCACCGCAGCTGCGGCCACGAGGCCGCCAGTGCCCTGCAAGAAGCCTCTCCGGGAGACCCCCAGTTCTTCCCGCTCCGGTTTGCTTTTATCCTTCATTGTTCGCTTCTCGGTCTTGTAGGTGTCCTTCAGTGGCACTGTTACGAAAGTCTTAATGACGGTTTAACTCTGACGGTCAAAATTGTACATATCCGACCAATTGTCAACGATTCGCCTCACCAGTGTATAGATTGGCCTTAAAGTCAACCTTCAAAAACTCAATACCAGTTACCACGTCAATTTTTCGATCCGGATACTTTTGTCCAGCCCAAGTTGCTAAGCCGCTTATCCGGCAGGCAACGCTGGACCATACCAAACGGTCCAGCGTTGGCATAGAGAATGTCATGACGATCAACGAAGAGCCCGCGGGGCTTACCGTAATGACTCCAAATGTAGAGCAAGTTCCCGTCCACGTCGAAAACCTTCACGTTTTTCCTATCATCCAACCAGGCACACCACTAACCTTCGTTTCTATTGAACCGCCAGCCGCCAGGTTATCGACCTTTGTCACTAGCCCCCGACTCCGTTTAACCGCTAGTCTTGTGACGGGCTACGAGAGAAAGATGTCGCTATGAAGATAGTCAAGAGCACAACAATCATTGTGCTATGTCTGCTGTTGATACCGGTGACCGCGGTCACCGCCGCAGCTGTCAAGCAACGTTTTACCGATGGACCCAATCGGGTGTTTTCCAGCGGTCCACTGGAGTCCGGTGAACTGCACACCGGTTCTGAGCCAGACTGGAGTTTCGTCAGTGAGATCTCGACGGTCGAAATGCAGCTATTGGAACCTCCCCGGTCCCGGCGCATTTGGACTGCGGAGTTCGATGGGAAACTCTATGTCTGGTCCGGCTACATGGCTACCCCGGTCGGGCGACTGTGGAAACGCTGGCCGGTGCAAGCTGAGCGCGACGGTCGTGCGGTGATGCGTATTGACGGCAAACGCTACGACCGCCAACTAGTCCGCATTGAATCCGGTGAACTACTGGACGGTATTACTGCTGCCATCAGGAAGAAATACCCGTCTCAAACTACCAGAGAGACGGTGGAAGCAGGTGATACCTGGTTATTCGAGGCGGCGCCGCGAGACTAGCTGCTAAAGAAGGCGTACCGTGACGTACTTTTACCGGGTTATCGCTGTCGCGTTGGTTGTTACTGTGATTGCTGTTGTATTTATCCCCGGTGTGGACGATTTGGTAGAACAGTGGTTTCAGCGATACTTAGGTCGCGCTGCACGCTAAGGATGGGCATCTCTGGCCGCGGCGGGCCTGAGCCTAAGTCACAGAGAGTCAGCCAGCTATTTCTTACGTAGGATCGATCCTATGTTAAGTGTGACGCAAGACTAAAAACCTGAAAATCGAAATAAAGAACCGAGTCCCCCTCGCGGCTGAAACGACCGCCGGCTAGCTTCCAGGGCCTCGACGCTTCACCCGCGCGTGGGACGCCGCGTCATCGTGGTTAGCGCGCGGTCGTCAGAAGTGCTCAACTAGGAGCCGTACGATCATGAGACATTCGCTGAAGCTCGTCACCTTGGCAGTGGTGCTTCTCATGCCCAGTCAAGCCGGCGCCCAGACCGCGAATGCCAAGCCGGCAGCTGGTTCGCCGACAGCGGACAATCTTCCCATCTACGAGGTAGATCCAACCTGGCCACCGACACTTCCGAATAACTGGATCCTGGGGGACATCAGAGGTTTGTTCGTCGACGACAACGATCACCTCTGGGTGATCCACATGCCGTCGAGCCTGACGCCTCAGGAGATCGGAGCCGCGCTGAAGCCACCGATCGCCGATTGCTGTTTTCCTGCTCCGCCAGTTCTTGAACTCGATCCTGAGGGCAAGGTTCTCCGAACCTGGGGTGGCCCTGGCGAAGGCTACACCTGGTATGACGCCGAACACGGGATCTACATCGATCATAAGGGGTTCGTCTGGACGGGAACGAGTAATGGATTTCACGTGATGAAATTCACGCAGGACGGCAAGCACGTCCTAACGATCGGCGAACCGGGTGTCAACAAAGGGAGCGACGATCCGGATCACCTGGGCGGTCCCGCAAACTTCTACGTCGAGCCCAAGACGAACGAGATCTTTATCGCGGATGGATACCGTAACAAACGCGTGGTGGTCTACGATGCTGCGACTGGAAAATATCTTCGTCATTGGGGCGCGTACGGAAAGCCACCGGACGACACCTACGAATATGAGTATCCGGTCCAGCTGGACAACCCGCCTCAGCAGTACTCCACCCTTCACGGCATCGTCGGAACGAAGGACGGTCTGATCTATGTCGCCGACCGCCGCGGTAACCGTATTCAGTCCTTCCGGCAAAACGGCGAGTACCTGATGGAACGGTTTGTTCGTCCAGAGACAGGCGGATCGGGGAGCAGCTTCAGTCTTCAACTCTCGCGGGATCCAGAACAGAGCCTGCTGTATCTCATGGACGGCACGAACCAGCGTGTCTGGGTACTGCGGCGTAAGGACTTGCAGATCCTGGACAGGTTTGGGAAGCCGGGCCGCCAGGCAGGCGAGTTCATTCGGGCGCACATGATTGCGATCGACTCAAAGAACAGGATGTATACGGGCGAGGCTGGGAATGGTCGGCGGATGCAGCGGTGGATCCTTACAGGGACCAAGCCCGCAGCGAGTGTTCAACCGCCGATGTAGTAGCGCAGTCCGGATCTGCTCGAAACGACAACGCCTCGAAGGCATGGTACGAGCGCCCGATGGGGCGGTGCTTCCCAGTGTGACCCTCCAGATCTTCGGCACCAAGCTGACGACCATCAGAAGCGCGGAGGGTCGCTATCCGATCTCTGCAGCAACCGATTGGACAACGGAGAATCGATTGGCTGGCGGGCAACAGTTGTAGGGCGTATCCCCCCCCGTCCCCGAGAGAGTGATGGTATGGGTCCCACTGGTTTTATCGCTGGTGACCGTCAATGTGCCGCTATAGGCAGTGACTGCCACGGGGCTAAACGTTAGCGTGACCGTCTGAGACCCACCTGCCGTGACCGTGCCAGTAGTCGGGTTTGCGGTGACGACTGACGTCCCTGTGCTGATGCCGCTCCACGTCAGCGTGCTATTCCCCGCGTTGCTGATTGTGAGCGCTCTGGTCGCAGTGTCTCCCACCGTCACCTCACCAAACGCCATATCACCCGGCAGCGTGATAATGCGGGTTGCCGCGAGCCCCGTACCCGAGAAGGCTTTGGTATCGTCCCCACTGGTTTTATCACTCTGGACAGTCAACGTGCCGTTATAGGTGGTGTCTTCAGGGGCATCCGGCGCAAATATTAGAGTCACCGGCTGAGATTCACCTGGCAGCACCATGCCACTTGCCGGTGTGGAGGCGGCAGGGAGGTTTCCAAGAGTGGTCGTTATTTCAGTCCACGTCAGCGTGCTATTCCCCGTATTGCTGATTGTGAGCGTCTTGGTCGCAGTCGCGCCCACGACCACTTCGCCGAAGACTAGGTCACCCGATAGCTCAATGATCCGTGTCGCTGAGAGAGTACTGCCTGAGAACGTGCGGGTATTGGTTCCACTGGTGGCATCGCTGGTGACGGTGACCGTACCGGTATAAGTCTTTCCCTCATCTGGCTGAAACGTCAGCGTGACCGCCTGAGACTCATCCGCCGCGACCGTGCCGTTGGTCGGACTCGCGGTGACGTCTGAGATCCCGGTACTGATGTCGCTCCACGTCAGCGTGCTATTCCCCGTGTTGCTGATCGTGAGCGTGCTGGTTGCAGTGTCTCCCACAAGCACTTCACCAAACGCGATATCACCCGACAGCGCGATGATGCGCGTTGCCGCGACAGGCGTATCCACTCCCACACCCCAGAGATCGATGGTATGGGTCCCACTGGTTTTATCGCTGGTGACCGTCAACGTGCTGCTAAAGGCAATGGCTGCCAGGGGGTTAAACGTCAGCGTGACCGCCTGAGACTCATTCGCCGCGACCGTACCGCTGGTCGGACTCGCGGTGACGTCTGAGATCCCGGTACTGATGTCGCTCCACGTCAGCGTGCTATTCCCCGCGTTGCTGATTGTGAGCGTGTTGGCTGCAGTGTCTCCGACCGCCACCTCACCGAATGCGATATCACTGGACAGCGCGATAATGCGAGTTAATGACTGGCTTGAAGCCGTTGTCACTGTGGGTGCTGTGGGTGCTGTGGGTGCTGTGGGTGCTGTGGGTGCTGTGGGTGCTGTGGGACCAGAATGACCATCGCCACAGGCGGACGTCAAGGTGGCCGCCATGAGGCAGAGGGTAAGACTAACTATTCGCATTACAGTCGGTGAGTTTTCGGAAGTGTGTGTCATCGTGTCCGCGTCTGGCGCTTATGCCGGAGTACTTTGAGTAGTTGTTTACGGTGTGCCTTGTAATAATTGGCCTGTCGTCTTCGATTTGAGCATTTTGGTGAGCAGTACTTTTTACGGCGGACCTTGAGGTAGACCGCAGCACACACGGGGCATCGGTGGAGTTTTTTTCCAAATTCTTCGAGTAGCGTTACGGTTGAGAGCCAGAACGCATCACGCCACTGCTCTGCGACGAACCACACTTCCACTGGTGCAGCTGGTCCGGCATTCAGACGCTGGACGTGAAACCGGTTCGCACGTACCGGAAATTCAGTGCTTCCGCCTGGCAATTCTCCAAACCCGGACGGGGGGAAAAGAGCGTCCAAGCAGCCGTTCAAGATTGCTTGAAGTTCCGTTAATTGATTAAGAGTGCGGGCCCGTACCGGAGCGATTCCCCAGCGAAGTTGTGTCTCAATTTCTGGCTGCCACGCCTTCTGGTTGCTACGTACCAGACGCCTGCGCTGCGAAAGGTGACCCACTTGTCCCGCGATGACTGCGATGGTGCGTCGAGTTTCCGAGAGGCTGCGAAAGTGGAGGTCCTCTAGATTCGCACGGGCGAAGTCGAGCAGGTGTCGAAGCGCGTCTTGAGAAATGTTCTCAAGGTTCGTACTCATGCGGGGCATTGTAAGAATTATAACGGTTATAGAGAGTATAAACGTAACAACACTTAATAGTCACTGATTTAATATAATAACGGTTATATATAGTATAAACGTAACAACTCTTAATAGTACTGATTTAGAGCTGAGGCATGGATATCGTGACCCGCCACATTCCGTTCGAGGAATTCCACGAGATGATGCGCCTTGATGAGCTGAGAATGGTCTTGAACGGTGGATGTAGGGTTGGAGAGGACTTCTAAGGCGTCGTGCGCCTTAGGGCGATAAATTCTCCGCAAATTGATCAAGGGGTGACTATTACTTACACCCCATGCGGGGGAGGCGCTCCCTGCGATACGTTTAGCAGCACCGGCACGCTCACCGGTCTGCTGTCAGGAGTACTTCCCCATACAGTGTCCTCCCCAACGGGACTGCTCCACTGGTTGAACGTCCGTCCGCGTCCGTGACTCCGGTTAACACGTTTCCCAGTGCCGCCTGTCCCGTGCACTCGTATTGCCTCGTTTTCCGTTCGAGCCGGGGCGTGAGCGTGAGGGGGTGGGGCAGGAGTTGCCGCAGAATCTGTCTAGCCTGCGGCACATGGCGGTTGAGCAGCCCCTGCCAGTCCGCTGGCGGTGGTGGGGGTCAAGCGTTCACGACCTGTTCACCGCTCCGACCTCGCCCGCGAGTGCGACACCGCGTACCCGCCTGACTAACCACCGTCCTCGGTGAGCCGCGTGCGGCTGCTCCCCGCTACGCTCGGCATCTCACCGTTCGTTAAGGTCCCTCAGCGCAATGTATTGCGGTCGTGACGTAAATCGGTGCTTCAGTCGAGCCTATTGAGTAGTCATTTATCCAGTTTGATGCGGTTGTCGACCTGTGGATTTTCTGGCTAACTCGGCAAAGATTGTCATCCAGCGAGCGGGACACTCGCCTCGTGGTGAGTGAGACTTCGTTTGGCGTGTCTCTAGGGGGCGTCGGCTTGAGCGAGTTCGCGGAGCCGAACGAGTGCGCGCGGTGCCGCCCAGGGACCACCCTTGTGAACGAGACGAGCGTCTGGTGCATCGGTGGCACGGGCCAAAGCCTGACGTGCAGCTTCCAAGTACGTTGGTCCGAGCGTTTCGAGCGCGACGCCCAATCGATAGCTCACTGCTGCTTTCTCTGGCCCGGCGACCAGTGTCCCTTCGATGGCACGAAGCTCCTGCACTGCGCGCTCCCTAGACCCTGCCCTAAAAAGGGCTTCTGCACGATTCAACCTGATTATCCAGTTTGTTCCCGGCTGGGCTTCATCCGCTATTAGGGCTGAAAGTCTGGTTATGAGGACTGGGTACAGGACCTCGTCATCGTTGAGTGAAATAACGGTTGGACTTGTTCCCACCGTTAACTCAAGTGGCTCGTCTGTCTCGTTCCGATTCATCAATAGCGATACTGTTTCGTGGGGGTCCATTCTCGATACCAAACGCATCGCTTGTGCGACCGTTTGGATGTCGTTGGTGTCGATCGCAACGAGTACATCCCCTACCTGAATGCCGGCATCCACTGCCGGACTTTCAGGGCTCACGGCCGCTACGACGGGTCCTTCAACGGCGTTGCTGTCGATCAGGAGGAGTCCCAGCCATGGCCGCTCCATGACGAGCTCAGGTGTGAACGCCTCGGCGATGGAGATGGCTGGGTCTGTTTGATTTAAGGGCACACGAAGATAGTCTCCTTTGGCCAGGCTTGGCGCTGGCAGCCATGCCCAGAGATCCGCGTATGTGGCCACAATATCGTCCGACAGAACGCCGAGTAGGTAGACAGAGCTTGGCATCTGGTCGTCGACAACTGCTTGTAAAGCCTCCCAGTCAAAGGTTTCGGCAGGCGTCACCTGGCTGTGTCCGAGCGTTCGGAGAGCTTCAATGGTCACACCTGCTTGTTTTAATATTTCCTGACCACGATTAGTACGATCCAACAACGACCATCCATCCAGCGCCATGAAGGTGTCATCAATAGCAGCCATAACCGCCTGCGACCCCAGTTCGTCACCGCCGAGGACACCAAGGAATGCGATGGTGGGACTTACTCGAACCGGAACTGCTATTGATTCCAGGTCTGCCACGTCAACCTTGGCCTCGAAACGGCCTCGTGTTCCGCCGTCCACTGAAATCCTATGCTCACCGACTGGCAGTCTCAGAAACGGAACGGTAATGGACGTATCGGATGACGGTGGTTCGGGTGTTGTCACGACATCATTGACTAAGAGGACGACATCGTTTGGGAGATCTTCGAGCAGGACAAGGCCTTCGGTTGGCTCCAAGACCACCACGGCTTGATAGTCGACAAGATCACGGACAGAGATTTCGTGCCGAGAGGATCTGAACCCATCCAGGCTTACCTCGATTCGATGGAGTCCGGGTTGCAGACCGCCAATGATGAGTTCGTCTGAGAAATCTTCGAGGGGATACAGTCGCGCGTCTCCGGAGAGGACAATATCGCCGTGCGCGACACCCGTTGTAGTTCCAATTGCTGTTGCGTCGAGGGATACGTCGGCTCCGGGTGGGCGGGTCAACAGTCGCAGGACGGCGCTAGTGGATTCGAGGACGAGTTCACTCTGCACTTCAGTTGCCGCGTCTACGAAAACCTCTGTCTGCACTGCGTCGTAGCCTGCACGTCGAGCGACAATGGTGTGCAGGCCAGTAAGTAATGAATGCCGCAGTTGGGTGGTATCGATTGCCGTTCCATCTATTCGTACCTCTGCATCTGGAGGACTGATAAGCAACACCAGGTATCCAACCGACGCAGCCAGCAGGTTGTCAAAGAGGGCGACGAACCGTGGGGAGACCTGACTAGCGTCCAGTTGCATTGCAGGATCGACGTTGATGACTTGCTGCAAGTCCTTCGCGACAGTGTCTGTCTCGCCGAGATTGAACTGAGCCTCGGCGCGGAGCAAGAGACTCTGGATGAGGATGCGACGTTCATCTTCGGACGGTTGCCTACTTGCTGTTTGACTCTCAAGAGCGGTGATGATCTGGCTGAAGATATCAATGGACTCAGGTTGGGACTCCGATCGGAATAGTTTTTCGGCGGCCTCGAACAATTGTTGATGTTGCTCGCTGTCTTGGCCGGTTACCGTAGCAGAGCCGGTCAGGGAGCGGGCATCCTGACCGGTGGGGCGAGCACCTACCACGTTTCCAGTGACTAAACAGATGGCGAGGACGACAGGGGCCCTCAGCGTGAAGGCACAGCCAACGATTCTGTTGCGCATGTCGGGTTACACAGTCTGCGGTGAAAGAGACTGGCTCAGTGCACGCTGCGATGGCTCGTGCTCGCCACATCTACTCCAATATGAGGATGGCGTCCAGTCCGCGATCGGCGATATACAACCGACCGGAGTCATCAACGGCGATGTCACGAGGGTCATCTAGTTCGATACCATTCGAAAGTCCCGGGCCAATGGTGACTAAGGACTCGCCAGTGGACTTAAAGACGTCAATGGTTTTCTCACTGCGGTCGAGCACATAGAGGTGCCCCAACCGGTCTACGGCTACCGCAATAGGGCGCTCCCAGTCGCCGCCGGTCACGACGCGGGCTTCCCGAACACCTTCCGCGTTGAACCGTACCACACCAGCGTCAAACTCGTGCAGGACAAAGATACGTCCTTGGTTGTCCGCTACGAGATCTCGGGGTCGCTCAGTTCGCTCCATAAGCGTCGAGTGATAGGTACCGTTCGGCTCGAACATCGCGACACGTTCCGAGTCGGTGTCAAGCAGAAACCAGGAACCAAAGATATTGCGAGCGCCCGCCGCGAGATGGGCGAGTGAAACTTGCTGGTCTGGTCTCCCAGACGGTGTTTCGAAGGTGTGTGAGGCTCGCGATATCGGTTCAAACACCGCTCTCTCGGTGACGGCGTAGGCTTTGTTGGTGTTATCCCACCAAGCCCCACGGAGGCGATCTTGACGCACTGCTCCGAGGAGTGATCCTTCGGGATCCACAATGGCCACGAGGGGACCGTCGTCCTGAGCGACAATCAGCCAGCCATCTGCTCTGGCGGCAATCCCGATCGGGTCTCGAAGACTTACCCCGGATACCGACAGTCGCCGCACCTTTGCCCACGGCGTCTGTCCCAGCGAGGGCAGAAGGATAGTGCGGTGAATCAGGCTGAGCCACTGTCGTGCCACCTGTATACTGTCGTCCTCGACGAGCCCGTCAGCGCTATGAGTTGTGTCGACCACGCGCTGAAGAATTTCAGACGCCGGGACCCAATGGCCTCGGTTGAGAAATACTGTAGCCAGACCGATTTGCGCTTGCGGCGTCCCAGGAAAAAACTCTTCATTCTCGATGGCCGTGACAAATGCTGCACCTGCGTCATCCAGTCTCCCGAGTAGGAGGCTGATGTTTCCGCTCTGCACCAGTGCCTGGCTTCGCCAGTCCAGTACTGGGTATTGGTCGGGATTGAAGAGGACAGGGACACGGTCAAACTTGGCCTGGGCTGCTTCCAGATCTGACAATTTTTGAGCTCTCGCCAACTGAATGTCGCCTTCCAAGACCAGTGCACCTGCTGAGCTCGGCGTGTTGGCATAGGCATCACGGAGTCGTGTTGTTGCTTGGAGGGAGCGGTCAACATCTCCTGCTCGCCAGTATTGCTGAGCTAGTCGCAGGAGTGCCTGTGGGGCCAGAGGACTCTCCGGGAACTGCTCAACCACGAAGGTGTACTGCGTTAATGCTGCTTCGAGGTCGTCTTCGCTCTCCAGGCGTTGGCCATCCTCAAAAAGGCGTTGCACGGCGTCGGGCTCCTGTTGCTCCGCTTGTACACTCAGCCTGGTCATTCCAAGAGCAGCAAGGATGCAGACGAGAAGCACGACAGGTAGATAGGGGATGCCGGGTCTCATGACTGTCCTGCAGTAGCAAAGACGCGTTGCTGGGGCTCTGAAATCATTTCAGTCCGTGTCACTGACTGTCCTAAGGCTGGCCACTCGAATTCGAATTCGTGGAACCCGCGCGTAATGTTTGCCCTGAAGGGGGTTGTTTCGACGTCACGTCCGTCGATTCTGACGCGGCAATTACTTGGTACGGCTGCGACTTGCACCGAGAGGACATCGGGGACTCGAAGCTCACGCTTCGTACTGGCGGCCACATCGACGTTCAAGAAGCGTTCGAAGTAGACCGATGGTGCAGAGAGCGTGAGGTCGTAGGGCCCTGGGCGAACGGGGATTTCGAGACGAGCTGATGGGCCATAGCGATTTGGTTGTGCGGTGTCTGTTCCAGAGGCACGTACATCGATGGTGACCGAGTACGGTGCGTTGAGTACGAGATAACCCGGAACGTAACTTGCGGTCAGCGGAAAATAGAGTGTCTGAGATGTGCGCTGAGTATCGTTCAAATCGTCCAGTGTGAATGCCCAACTGGCGGCTTCGTAGCCATCGAGTTCGGTACGGATGCTGTAGGAAGTGTTAGGTGAGAGTGTTGCGAACGCGGGCGTGACGCTCTCAAGTCTTTCGCCGTTCAGAACAACTTGTGCCCCCGGTGGTCCTGTGGCGATTTGATAGCGGGCTGGGGCTACCTCGACCGAGTCAGGAGGAATCGTTTCTTCTGGTGCCCATATGTCGGGTGTCTGAGGCCCAAGCGTTAGCGTGGTTTCGGCCGTGATGAGTCCCGCTCTCCTGAGTGCCAGACGGACGATTTGACCAGGATTTCCCTCGATCTCAATGTCCGCCGGCGTGAGCGTGGTCAGGTCCGCCCCATCGAGCCAGATCGATGCACCTGTGGGATCCGACTCTACACGGATTCGTCTGTTGAGCGCTTCCAGCGGGGGCATGTCAGACTCGTTCATGTCTGAGCCGACGACCTCGCTCTGTTGTGGGATGTTTGGGTCGGAGCCCGATCCTGCCATTAGCCACAACCCCGTCGCCACAAGACCCAGGGCCGCGCTGCCGCCGACGATCATGCGCCATGGTCGCACAACGGGTGCCCTTGAGGGAGCTGTAGGCGGTGAGATAGACGGGTCCGATGGAATAATCGCAAGACCTGCGGCGCCCGCGACTACTGTCGCATCGGTTCTGGCATGGGCGATCACGTTGTTCACGGCTTCGGCTAGTACGTTGCAGGACGGATATCGTTGGCTGGGATCCTTGGCCAGCGCCTTCATGACGACGTCGTTCAGAGCCGGTGAGATCCGCGGGTTCAGTTTGTTTATCGGAATTGGCTGCTCGTGCACGATCCGGTACATCACGGTTGTCTGATTTTCACCGGTGAACGGACGTTCGCCGGTGAGCATGCGATACAGAATGACGCCGACAGCGAACTGGTCGGATGCTCCGGTGACCGGATTTCCCTGGGCTTGTTCAGGGGACATGTATGTGGGCGTACCAATGACGTCGCGGCCCTGCGTGACACTGGTTCCGCTCACGAATTTTGCGATTCCGAAATCAGTAATCTTGGGATGACCGGCCGCGTCGATCAGGATATTGGCAGGTTTAACATCGCGGTGGACGATCCCTCGGTCGTGCGCGTAGTCTAGCGCGCTGCAGATCTGTGTGATGCAGTCGGCCGCGTGTTCCAATGGGAGGATTCGAATCGATCCCAGAGTTTCTTCCAGGCTCTGGCCGTGCACATATTCGAGCGCGATAAAGTGACTGTCATCCTGCTGTCCGACGTCGTAAACTGTCACGACATTGGGGTGCGAGAGGGTTCCGGCTGATCGAAACTCTCGATCAAAGCGCGCGAGCAGTTCCTCTGTGTTTTCGCCTGGTGGTGCCTTGATCACCTTGATGGCGACCTGACGTGAGATCACCGGGTCGTCCGCGAGGTAGACCAACCCCATGGCACCCTGTCCCAGGACTTTCTTGACGTTATACCGGCCAAAGTGCGTCGGTCCTGCCATAGGAATCGGTCAAACGACTAAATACTTAACCCAAAACAAGAATCTTAGTGCACCAGGCACAGTGAGTAAATGACACCTCAGAATCTGACGTGCCACAAAAAGACCTATAATTCGGGCATTGATACCCTGGTGGGCGGCCAACCGGTAGTCCCAGGTAGAGGTCGTGGGGATGTCCAGATGGGACGCCGTTCTGTCGCATACTTGGTAGCCTCGCTTGTTATCTGGGCACTCGCCGACGGGGTCTCGCCTGGGAGAGTCGTCAATCAGCGAGTCCTGGCCTGGGATGTCCCAGTCATCGCGACCCAAACTCTTCCTGCGGCTGCGGTTCAGCAGTCTGGCGGTGATGACAACCTCGTTCAAGTGCTCACGGGCCTCGTCGGTGACGAGGTGGTTCGTGTGCTCTCGCGGAACCGCGGGCGGATCGGAGCGGGGCTTCTCGTCGTTACTGTCCTCGGTGTTGCGCTGATCGTGAGACTCGTGGTTGAGATGAAGAAACGGGAAGCACGAGTTAAAGCGGATTCTGCGGCGGGAGTATTGGCAATCTGTGCGATGTCTTCCAGATGTTCACACAAGAGGTTCAAGAGCTTGCGCCTTGAAATGTCGCCACGGGCGTAATTCTTGGTGCGATTCGGCAGGCGGTGGGACAGCAATAAACCAGGATAGGATCTGCAGTCGGCAGTTTCTCGGTCATTAGCAGGCGCTTCGTGCTTAGAGGACTGTCAAGAAAGAGGAATGATGAACGAGACCAATATTGCAGTCGTGAAGGATGGGTTCGAGAAGTTTCTTGCTGGAGACATTTCAGGGTTCCTCCAGTTATTGGCTGACGATGTCTACTGGGACCATCGTGGACCAGAATTCGTGCCGATTAATCGGCTGTACGAAGGACCAGAGGACGTTGGTGAGTTCTTCTAAGGTGTTGAACGAAACTCAGGAGGTCAGCATTTTTGAACCGCGTGAGTTCTTCGCTGCCGGAGATCGTGTCGTGTGTTTAGGATTTTTTCGATACAAGGTGCGTTCGACGAACAAAAAATGGGAGTCGGACTTTGCGATGGCCTTCACAGTTCGGAACGGCAAGATCGCCCACTGGCGTTTAATTTCTGACATGGGGGCCGAAGCCGCCGCCCACCAGGGCTAGCCCGTGTCTATCTGTATAGCTGAGTCAGAAGAGCCATGGCATCCCACAGCATTCTGAGTTGCATCCGCACCACTGAATGGCTTCAGCAGAAGCAAGACCTTAAGCGATCAAGGCTGTTAGCGTAGGAGAGATCCTGGAAACGGAGTAGAACGTTGTCTCGCTACATCCCAGCACCTACCGCAACCAGCTGTTACTCGAATAATCATTAAGCTGCGAATCGGCTGATGGCGGTCAGCAGAGCAGCGTCTGACTGTAAACAAAAGAAAAAGCAATGGGTTCGCACCCGGTGTTTCTGGGAATCCCTGAGGACGACCTTGGAGATCACGAAACAAAGCGACCTGCGCGATCGCTGAATGGATCGCCGCGATCCTCGAAGGTCCTCAGGTTCAAGCTGCTGTCTGAGCTACCGTTTCTTTGTCCCGCAGGACAAAACCTATGAATGAATATTCACGAAGGCACATTGTGTTGGCACTTTCCTCGCTCGGGCTGGCTTCGCTTGGGGTAACCTCGGTAGTTTCTCGCAGAGTGCATGCTCAGCCCACGGGCCTGGGCATTGAGTTGGAACCCTATCCTTCCGCCTGGTTACCTGAGGGCGTACGGTCTCGATTCGTCAATAACATTAACGGATTGCGGGTGCATGTACTGGAAGCGGGTTACGAAACTCCCAATCGACCTTCCTTGCTGCTGCTGCATGGCTTTCCCGAGTTAGCCTACAGTTGGAGAAACGTGATGGTTCCGCTGGCAGAGGCCGGTTATCACGTCATCGCCCCCGATGTTCGCGGTTACGGTCGCACTACCGGTTGGAGTTCGGATTACGATACGAACCTTTCGCCATTTCGCCGGCTTAACAAGGTGAGGGATGCTCTAGGCTTGGTGCTGGCGTTCGGCTACCGATCTGTCGCCGCCGTGATAGGTCATGACGCCGGTTCGCCTCTCGCTGGCTGGTGTGCCGTAACCCGCCCGGACATTTTTCCTGCGGTGGTGATGATGAGCGCACCTTTCGGAGGCATACCAGCGTTGCCCTTCGATACGGTAAACGATTCCCCAGAATCCACTGTTACCGACCGCCAGAGCATCTACGATGATCTGGCCGCATTGGCACCCCCCAGAAAGCACTATCAGCGCTACTACACGACTCGGAGCGCCAACGAAAACATGTGGCATGCTAGCCAGGGCATTCATGACTTTCTTCGGGGTTATTACCATTTCAAGAGTGCGGACTGGGAGGGCAATAAACCCTATCGACTGGCGGCCAGGACGGCGCAAGAATGGGCGAAGATGCCGAACTACTACATCATGCAGCTGAGCCGGGGCATGGCAGAAACGGTGGCGGAAGTCATGCCTCCCGCGGTGGACATTGCTGCCAACACCTGGTTGCCTGACTCGGCACTGCGAGTTTATGCCGAAGAGTATGGACGCACCAGTTTTCAGGGTGGTCTAAATGGCTATCGCATGGGTCGCAGCGGCATCGGTGTGGAAGAGCTGGAATTGCACGCCGGCAGGACCATCGATCAACCTTCCATTTTTATTAGCGGAGCCAGCGACTGGGGCACCTACCAGAGTCCTGGATCCTTCGAGCGCATGCAGACAGCTGCCTGTACCGACATGCGTGCGGTGCACCTTGTGGACGGTGCGGGTCATTGGGTTCAGCAGGAACAAGCCGAAACGACGAGCCATCTGCTGCTGGAGTTTCTTGGTGGTCTCGGATAGTAGCCCGTGGCAGAAGAGGTGATTCGCAGCTCGCGCCTCGTGTTTGCGTACGGCACGCGTCAGCACGACCAACCGCAGCCAGATAGCACCCATAACACTTCGGAGCTCAATGTTTAACGGTTTGACGCCAACTGATGCTCCGTTGCTCGAGGTGAACGTGCGGACGTGGACGACTGGACTTAGAATAAAGAACGACATCCGACACTTAAACAAGGAGGCCGCAATGCGGCAATGGGTACAGACGGTGGCCGTCTGCGTATGGGCCGGGTTCGCCCCGGTGGCGGTGGAGAGCGCTCAAGCTGGTCAACTCCCTGATGATGTGCATCCGGTGTCGCGTAGTCGGCTGCCTCCCATCGATCGCGAGGAGATCGACACGAGTCGCCTGGAGGCCTACGATTCGGTGATGCGAACCGCCGACTCGGGAGGTGCCCCCATGGGTGCCGCGGCACTACGGATCCATGGCTCTGGTACCGACCTTCGGTTTTCGGGGCCGCTCGGGCGCCGCCTGACCGAGCTTGCTATCTTGACGACGGCACGCGAGCACGACCAGCCCTACGAGTGGGCGCTGCATGAGCTCGACGCGTTGGCGGTCGGGTTGGATGAAGTGCTTATCGACGTCGTGCGGCATCGAAAGCCTACCAGCGACGTGGGTGACCCGGAAGCGATCATTATGGAGGTCGGCCGCGAACTCTTCATGACGCGTAGACTTGGCTCGGACACCTACGCGAGAGCCCTGACGAGACTGGGGAAGACCAACCTAGTCGACCTCATCGACCTGATGGGAAATTACGCGGCGACCGCGGCGACGCTGACCGCGTTCAATCAGCAGATGCCGATGGGCTGGCGCCAGTCCCTCCCGTTACCGTTCACCTATCCCGGCGACATTCACCTCGATTCCAGGAGCCGTTTACCCCTTCGCCCAGGTCCGTACCAGACTTCTGTGAGCGCGCTTTACGGCCGCATGGCGTCCCCTGGGGGCCTCGGTCCTGGGCAGATTCGCGCTTACGGCGAGGGGTTGGAGGCGCTTGAGGCAAGGGTCGGTGAGCGGCTGATGATGCTGGCGATCCTGGTGACAGCCCGGGCGCACGACTCGCAGTATGACTGGACTATGAACGAGCCACCAGCGCTCGAGGCGGGTCTGGAGCCGACGGTGATCGATATCGTTCGGTATCATCGGCCGCTTGATGGCCTCGACGAGAAGGATTCCACGCTGATCGCCTTCGCTCGCGAGCTGTTCGGTCACTACAACGTCGAGGCCAACACCTACGCACGCGCCATGAGGGCGTTCGGCGCGACCGACCTCGTCGACATCGTCTCTTTGATGGGCACGCACGCGGCGGATGCTGCGGTGCTAGCCGGGTTCAACCAGCAGCTTCCGGAGGGCGTCGAACCGCTGCTGTTACTGCCGTAGAGGCTCGTCCCTCTGTAGCACAAAGGGTGATCCGCCTGGCCAAAGAACGGCCTTGCAGTGAGGAGAGCACCGGATGAGTCTGCCCAATATCGCCAAATTTGAGCGCCTGCCACTGCGCGATGTTCTAGTCGTCACGGTCCGAAGGGGATCTCCATTAGTGCGTTTATGTCATTCGTGAGAGCAATTTCTCCCGCCGCCCGTCGCTAGGCGAAGCGGGACATGGTCACGTCCCGCTTCGCCACTTTCCTCGAGTCGTTTCCTATACTGGCGAGAAGCGAGGCAGGCGGGCAAGGATGCACCTGCCGGTCACTGCGGCCAGCTAGTGGGGCATATCTCGACCATACAGAACAGGGTTCATCCACAACACCTACGTAAGCGACCCAATATCAAGCCTTGCCCGGGGCCGCTCGCTACACACGGTCCCATAGGCTGTGTCGTTCTGCTGCGTCGTTATCGTCTTGGCTCCTTGCTGGTGATGTCCGCGGGTCATCCGCGGTCGATGGCGTCAGTGTAGCCAGTCGCGGACCGGTTCACCATGATGTGGCGCACAGTTCCTCTGCGACAGTGATCACAAACGGCGAGATGGCAAGCCGAGGGTCGATGGAGCGGATGAGTCTACACGCGAAACGAAGGGTCCGGGCTGAGTCTGAGTGACCTGACCTACTTTTCAGGGAACTGAGATTGTTAGACAATCTTCAACCGAAGCACCCAAGGCATTGCCGGAGCTGTCCGATATAACCAAGTCTGTCAGGCAGGCATCACCAGAGCCCGTAACCTCCAATACAACAAGTACGCCATTGCCGGCAGGAATGGTGGCTCCTGCGAAGCTAAATCCTAGAACTATGTTGTTACCCGTATTGACGGTAAATCCAGTTGCTGCTGCAGTTCCACCACTGGCACCTGTGACACCTACACCCGTTACTCGAAACTGAAAACCGGCTATCGGTGTGCCACTGTTGTATAACACCGCTACAGTTCCGAGCGGTGTGGTCGCGGTCACCGTTATGCCCACCGAGTCACTCTGCCCACCAAACGTCCCGGTCATCGTGGCCGTGCCGGTCGCTACGGCCGTCACCGTTCCTGACGCGGAGACTGTCGCTACGCCCTCGGCACTCGAGGTCCACGTGGGCGCAACCTCAGCACTCGTCCCGTCACTGTAGGTCGCCGTCGCCGTCACCGTGGCCGTTACCCCGACCTCAAGCGTCGTCGCCGAGGCGCTAACCGATACACCGGTCACCGTGGGCGTGGGCGTCGTTACCGTGATGCTAACCGTGCCGCTCTGTTCGCTAAACGTGCCGGTAATCGTCGCACTGCCTGCCGCCACCGCCGTCACCGTCCCCGATGACAACACCGTTGCTACCCCGGTGTTGTTCGACGACCAGGTCGGACTCACGGTCGCCGAGGTTCCGTCGCTATAGGCAGCCGTCGCGGTCACGATCGTCGTCTGGCCAACGTCCAGGCTCGTCGCTAAGGCGCTAACCGATACACCGGTCACCGTGGGCGTGGGCGTGGGCGTCGTTACCGTGATGCTAACCGTGCCGCTCTGTCCACTAAACGTGCCGGTAATGATGGTCGTGCCCGCTGCGACGGCCGTCACCGTCCCCGTGTCATCAACGGGACCGACCGCGGAGATTGTCGCCACACCGGGTGTACTGGATGCCCACGTGGGAGTAATTACTGCACTCGTCCCGTCACTGTAGGTCGCCCTCGCCATCACCGTGGCTGTCGCCCCCACTGTCAAGGACGTCGTTGAGGCCCTCACAGCAACGTTCGTCACTGTCCTCGTAGTCACGGAAGTTGGTGCAGTCGGTGTTTCTCTATCTCCTCCACCACACGAAATAACAGTTGTCACGATCAAGCAGACCACAGCGCTCGCCGCGACAGCAATGGATAGTGTGTGGCGACCGGTCATAGGCTCCTCCGAACAAAACGACGAACGGTGAGATGGTTAGCCTACCGCGGCACGGCGGGTGGTTCAACGGCGGCGGCTTTCGCCCCTCCCTGTACGCAGCAAAATTACAAGGTGGGACACAGAAAGGACACATAGTTCCTGATCGCGTTTCCGCCTACCTGCCGTAGGCGCTGGCGAAGAACGACCTCGCTCTTAGAGACTTCATGGTCCTTCAGATATTTGTTCCCACGATGGTCATTGGCTTAATGGCTCACCCCCGTCCCTGACCCCCGTCTTCGTTGAATCGCCCGCCGCTAGGCTAGGCCAGACATGACCGCGTCCCGCTTCGCCACCTTCCTCGAGTCGTTCGATGTACTGGCGAGAAGCGCGGCAGGCGGGCAAGGATGCACCTGCCGCTCACTGCGTCCAGCTAGTCGGGCATATCTCGACCATAGAGAGCCGGGTTCATCATCGACCGTTATAAGTCGGATCGACTATTTTTCTTTCCTCAAAGTTGAATCGTCCGCCTTGCTTGGCCAACCCGGTCAGGTCATCGTTCAGGACGCCTCGGATAGCGGGAAACTTAAGGGTATCCTTGTAACGTCAATTCGGAAGCGGAGACTCTTTACATGCGATTCCAGGCGAGCCGGGTTTACCTCGTAGTTTTGGCCTTAAGTTGTCCAGGTATCCTCGTTGGGCAACATCGCCTCGCTGCCCAGGAACAGCGCCCTGTTGAATATGACTACCTGCTGCTGGCGACGAACAGGACATCGACGATGCAGGAGGAGATGCAGGAGGCTTCGGACTCAGGCTATGCATTCGTTGGAATAATGGGAGGTGAGACGTCGTTCGGTGGATCAGAGGTAGTGGTGGTGATGCAACGGGAGCCAGACTCGGAGCCTCGTTTCGAGTATCGACTGCTCGCGACAAGCAGGACTTCAACGATGCAAAGGGAAATGCAGGAAGCTGGCGATGCCGGATTCGAGTACCGAGGGCAGACCGTGTTCGGCACCACATTTGGCGGCGATGAACCTGTCGTGATTCTTGAGCGAAGCCGTGACTCCGCCAATGGAGATCTCTTTGAGTATCGCCTACTTGCAACAACGCAGACATCTACGATGCAAGATGAACTCCGTGAGGCTGGTCTTGCTGGATTCGATTTTGTCGGGGTAACAATTGCGAGCACCAGGTTCGGGGGGGATGAAATCGTGACCATCCTCAAGCGTGCAGTCACGGAATAGGTGGCCCATGACCGGTCAAGGCATGCGATCAAGGCTCGTAGTAGTGGCCAGCCTCTTGCAGCTGGTTGCCCTCGTAGGGACGGGTTCGTCGTGTTCTGTATATGCCCTGCAAGAGGTCGGCGCCGGCGACTACCTTTCCTGGAGCACAGACTATGCGGAGCGCGTGATCAAAGCGATGCGGAGGGATGGAAGGGTTGGTGGCATCTTTGATACTAGGATCTTATCCACCGACCGTTCCTATAATTACAAACTAACGGCCACGTGGCTGACGCCGGAGGTCATACGGGCCGGGGCCCGTATTGCTCAGGTAAACGGCTTTCTCTCAGATGAAGCAACACAGGATCTCGTCGAGGACGCAGAGGCTGTTGGAGAGACGGTTGTCTTAGTCGAGATCGACCCTCGGGAAGGCTCAGGCGTTATTCCGCTAGATTGGGTAGCAGCTCTTCGATGGAAGGACCGTGAGGATGGCAGCTCCAAGACTGTTCGGGGTGTGAGCACGCCAGCCCTCAGACGCCTCCCAGCACTAGCTGGACTACTGCCACGCAACTACGACTACGACCGACTTTGGTTAGTGTTCCCCTTACACTCACCAGAAGGGCACCCTCTTTTTGACGAAACAACATTGAGGGCTGAGCTGGTTGTTCGGATTTATGACAAAGAGGGGCGTGTGGACTGGCCGGTTCCCGATTCAGTACTTGGGCGCACCGAAATCCCAACGCCTCGCCCGTGAGTGGTTCGCCGCGCACCCGCGTAACTCACCCCCGTCCCCGTTGAACCGCCTGCCGTGACGAGGCAGGCTGGACGACTTCAAACTCGTTGGTGTGGAAAGCTCTGCGAACGGTGGGCGATGCGGAGACAGAGCGTCTGCGCGACGCACGGCGGCAAGGCACCGCAGGCAATGGCCAAGGCGGAACAAGTTAATCGGTGTCTCTCGTTGTTTACACGCCTGTAGTACTCTCCAAGAACTGGAGTGTCGCCATGCAGAGACTTGTAATCGTCTTCGTGCTGCTTACCGTGCTCGTGGTACCAGTTCAGGTGCACGCCGCTGGGAAGAAGACAGTGGGTGCAATTCTCACGATCTCTGGTGGCGCGATGATGTTGTCAGCGTTCAACTATGAGGGCGATCAGTGTCCGTCTGGGTATTCAATGCATACGTTTGAGAATATTCCCACGCAGTGTGTGTTGATCTCTTCGCGTCCGCCGTTCAACTCTGACACGCGGGACGCGACCACAAGAATCACCTACGAACGACCAGGTCTGATGTGGAGTGGTCTGGGTGTGGCCACCATGGGGATCGTGCTCATGCTGCTCCCGACACGGACCGCAGAGGGCGTTGATGTGTCAGTCACGCCAACCGGATGGCTGGCGTCAAAGACGTTTGGATTCTAGGTCAATCGGAAGCCGAATCGATCCGTAAACGGCACCCCCAAAACGTCTGGCTGCCCACGGACATAGCCAGCCCAGACGGGGGTTTGGCACCCCCGGTATCGGTTTTTTCAGACTCGAAACTCTGCCGATCCGAAAACCGCGAGGGGGTCGGCAATATCACATACCCGCTAATTTCCGTTTCGTTGATCGAATGAAGGTGACCCTATGAAGATAGAGGACCCCATGAAGGTGGCAGTCGACGCTGATATTGACAAACGTGACCCTCGCCTCTGCATCGCACATAACCGCGCTGGGGCGCTCTGCAACAAGTTCGCGAGGAGAGGTCAGCGAGTCTGTCGGCATCACGGCGGGTCGAGTCCACAGGCCCTGACTAAGGCTGCTACGGCTGTCGAGTTGGCTGAATTGCGACTGAGAAACATCGCGCCTCGTGCGGTCGATGTGCTTGAATCCCTTGTCACCAGCGGCACCAGCGAACAGGTGAGGCTTCAGGCTGCGAACTCGTTGGTGGATCGGAGTGTCGGAAAAGCCACCGAAAAAATTCAAGTCGCTGCGGCGATCACCGTGACGAGACCCTGGCAGATGACGCTACTAACCGCCTTGGTTCGACCGGGTGTGATACGACGACTATCTTTCGTTCTTGCGGTGTTCCTTGCTCAAGGGGCCTGTGGTGGTGACGGATTTGGTTCGGTGACCGCACCCTCCCCCATTGGTGTACAAACCCCGGTTGTTACTCAGACTCAGACGTGGACGCTGGCCGGGCAGGTACGATCACTGCAAACCAAGAGGGTCGTGTCAAACGCCGTCTATTCCCCCTGGATGAGGGTCTTGCATTCAGCAGGTGGACCGACGGTGCTGAACCAGCCTGAATTATCGTAACGGGAACAACAATAGGCTAAGCGGTCTGTTTAACCAAACGTATAGTTTCCTTGCTCCACAGCCGGATCAGGGTCGCCCGAATAAGATTGACGCCGCTTTGGGGACGAATTAGGCGGGGTAGACGTCACGGTAGCTGTCAACGGCCGTTTATTGCCGATCGCCAGCAGTGGTAAGAAAAGGAAACCCTCGCTATGATAATAGTTTAGAGAGTGGGCCGCCCGCGGATCGAACGCGGGACACCCTGATTAAAAGTCAGGTGCTCTACCACTGAGCTAGCGGCCCGTATGAGGCGTACATCTTACCGCACGCGTTTCTTCGTGAACGATTTTGGCGGTCCGATTCAGTGGTACAAGGTCTTCGCAACGAGAGTGTTGCAGAGGAGGACAGGTATGAGAAAAGCAATTGTCGCAGTCATGATCAGTTTTGGTTTCAGTGGCATGGCGCTCGCCCAGGAGGCTTTGGCGCCCTGCGGACCGTCCGGCCAGCTGCCATCTGAGCTGTCGGGTAACGTCGCGGACGGCTCCCGTTGCTTCGAGCTTCGTATGTATACGGCCGAGCCGGCGGTGAGCGGCGAGGGTGGCATCGACAACTTGCATCAGCGGTTCCGTGAGCAGGAGGTTGCGATTTTCGAGAAACACGGCGCCGAGATCATCGCGGTGTGGCAGCGTCTCGATAATCCGAACACGTTGGTTTGGATGTTGGCCTATCGCGACCGCGCCCATCGGGAAGAAGTCTGGGCCGGGTTCCGCGCCGACCCGGAGTGGGTGGCACTCAGAGCGAAGTACGATGTGCCGCTCAACGCTACTGCGTTCATGATGAGTGCAACTGATTATTCCGCTCTCAAGTAGCTATTTATCCGTAAGGAGGTGGATATGAACCGTCAACTATTGCCATTGTTGAATCTTCTGGCAAGCGTGATCGCGGTCGTGTCGCTGGCGGCGGTCCCCGCCGTTGGTCAGACCACCGAACGGGGTCAGTCTCCGCTCCGCACATCGTGGGGCCATCCGAATTTGCAAGGAGTCTGGAACAACGCGACGACGACGCCGATAGAACGTCCCAGCGAACTTGCCGGGCAAGAAGTACTGACCGACGAGGAAGTGGCTGAACGGGACACGGAGTTTGCTCAAGCTCGCAGCCTCGATCGGCGTGACGACGAGGCCCCTGGCCTGGGGACGGAACCCGGGGGACGCCTCACCGTAGCGGATGTTTCGCGCGCCTATAACGAGTTTTGGGTCGAGCGGGGAACGACGATCGCAAACAATCGAACATCAATCATCGTGGACCCTCTCAACGGTAGAATGCCTGCTTTGACACGGGACGGTAGGCAACGGCAGGAATCCCGTGCCGAGTTCAGGCGTGGACGCGGGCCTTCTGACTCCTGGGAAGACAGACGTCTCGCCGAACGCTGTCTCATCTACCGTGGCATACCTCCGATGCCGACCTTATACAATAACAACTACCAAATCGCCCAGACGCCAGAATACTTGGCGATTTTCCAGGAGCACATCCACGAAGTCAGGCTTATACCTATCGACGGCCGTCCGCACCTCGATGACGGTGTCCGGCAGTGGCTCGGCGACTCACGGGGCCACTGGGAGGGAGACACGCTGGTCGTCGAGACGACTAACTTTCACGACAAGGCGATCATTCGAGGTTTTGACGGAGATCTGGGCGCAAACCTACGTGTGGTTGAGCGGTTCACCCGTATCGATGCGAACGCGATCGACTACCAATTTACCGTGAGAGATCCGGCGACGTGGACGACGATCTGGTCCGGGTCTCTGCCGATGACGAGGGTTGACAGCCTGGTCTACGAGTATGCGTGCCACGAGGGAAATCGGGGCATGTTCAATCTACTCGCCGGTGCTCGTGTCGAAGAGAAAACGAAAAAGCAGGGCGCGAGATAGGTCAATAGGTTGGCCGATCAAGGCCTGGTCCGCACCCTGGCGACTGTGGCCCAGGAGGACGTGATCGGAAGGACCCCGACGCACGCCAGCCGTCAACCGCAGGATGGGGTCACGCCAGCCCTGCCGTTGTCTTTCGGCGGGCTCTTCCCTTTGCTTTGACCGGTGCAGCCACCGCACTCGATTCGAGTTCGACCATCATTGTGACGAACCGACGGACGCCATGCTCGTCAAAATCGATAACGGTATGGTGTTCATTACTTTCGATAATGGTCCCAGGGCCGTACTGACCCTGTGAAACACGGGCACCAATGGTGTATCTGGTCATTCGCAATACTCCTCGGGGAGAAGTGAGAGGATGGAACCGCTCAGGTTTGGGCTTCTACGTCTGTAGCAGTCCAAAGAAGGTACAGTGTTAAGTCTAACATCAAAGGCTGAGCGGTTTGAGTGATCCCGCACCTGAAAGGTTAGCCGCTGGACGAAGGGAGCCTATAATGCAGCAGTTTCACAAACTGCTGGACTGGTCATATTATGCGAGCCTTAATCCTTATTACGTTTGTTTCCCTGTGGGCGGTCTCACTGACGGCCCAGTCGTCCGACCGGGTTCCGGCCGAGGGCGGCGACATTGTCATTACACCAATCATCCACGCGAGCGTTCAGATCGAGCACGCCGGAAAAGTTATCCAGGTCGATCCGTGGAGCGCTGGCGATCTCTCAAGTGCGAAGCTGGCGGACCTTGTCCTGGTCACCGACAGTCCGGGTCACCATCTGGACCCTGGCGCGATCACACAGCTTCGAAAGCCCGGTGCTCCGGTTGTACTGACATCAGCCGGTCACCCGGATTGGCCTGAAGGCACGGTGCTGTCGAACGGAGAAGCGGGTGTCTTCGCTGGCGTTGCCGTGGAAGCGATTCCGGCGTACGACTTGACGCCAGGAGCTCCTCTACATCCGAAGGGTGATGCGAACGGCTATGTCATTACTCTGGGCGGGACGCGGATTCTTCTGGCCGGCGTGACGCAGTGTGTGCCTGAAATCCAGGCGCTCCGAGATATCACGGTGGCCGTTATGCCGATGAATCTTCCGGTTGACCGAATGCGTCCTATCCCTTTGGCTGAGTGTCTCAAGACCTTCCAACCGGATGTGGTCTACCTCTCTCACTACAACCAGCCCTATGCGCGCTGGTTGACTAACCCGGAAGGTTCACCGCCGCCTGATATCCAGGATACGCCAGCCACAATCCAGGCGTTCCGCGACGCGATCGAAGGTGAGTCGATCGAGTTTCGTGACCGACGTTGGTATCCTCCGCGATAGATTGCTCCGCTGTGGTGAGACCGTCGCTCACTTTGTGGTGGTCAAGCACTAGAAAGCTAGCGACGCGATGCGTGACTTTTAATTGCTTAAACCTTAGGAGACAGTCGACCAGTCGGCACAGCTTCACATTCGAGATTGCCGGCAACGGCAGTTGCCGATCGGCTAGTAAACCCGAAGGGCATACGTTGGCGCGTTGGTGTTTGCTTAGTCCCGGGACAGTCGATATGAGATGCAGCGATTTGCTGTCGATGTGCTGGATGGCACAGGCCCTGGGAGGAAACTGTTCTTCCTGGTTGCGAGTGGCGAGCCGCCGACCGAGATACTCGTGAACAACTCTACATCGGTGGCTGAGAGGCTGGACCGGCCTAAACACCGAAGACGATTATGAGTTTGACCGGTTACGAGTCGGATTTGTGGAGCAAGAGCTCCAAGAGTCGCTCGCTGGTCCGATCGTCGAGATCGTCGATCTGATCATAGACCTCATCGAGGATCAGTCTCGCGCGCGTTTCAGCAATCTTCGGATCGGAGAGGGTATGGATTGTAGAGGCGTGATGCATTGCGGCGATGCCGTGGGTGAAGACCAATGCGGCGGCAGCGGCCGGTGCGACCTCAGCGTGGATGGGAAGCACACGTTTCAGTAGCTCACGGACCTGATGATCACGCTGACCGGAGTTGTTCTGGTTATCCTGGTAAGCCTGATTTAGTCGCGCATCAAGAACATCTCGGGTGTCATGGGGCAGGGAAGGAATAAAGGACTGGATCATCTTGCGATGGTCGCGTGCGCTTCGCGTGATCCCGACATGGTCGTCGATCACCGTCAAGCGGTCATCGGCATGTTCGATTCGATAGACGGCCGCGTCGTCGCCCAGTCCAGAGTATGTGACCTTGCGTTCGCCGTCACGACTGTCGATAGCATAGACCCCGCACACGATTTCGGTGTCTTGTGCATGACGGTTCACCGTCACGCAAGGGAGAACGATCCAGTAAGTCGACTGTGCCGGAGCGTGGTCTTGCAGGTCGAGAACCAGCTTCCGCGCCTGCAGTCTCGCCGACACGGTCGCGGCGGCAAGCGGGCGAAAGAGCGGGCTAACTCTCTGGCTGTCCCTCAGCGCTCCGAGTCGGTCGTGGCCTTCTGACTCGAACGTCTCTCGTAGGTCATCAAGGAAGGGTGCCCGCTTATTTGCCACTAGAGCATTGAGTGCACCGCAGCTTGTCGAATCGCGTCCATAGCGCTTCCAGACACCCATCCGAAATGACGCAGTACCGGCAGCCGCGTTGGGGATGTCCTCAAACGCGACATGGGCATTGAGTTTGGCAACTAGCAATGTGAACCCAAGCTGTGAGCGCTGCGACAAGAAGTGCTCTTCAGCGAGTGGCGCGGCGCCCCACTCGTAACGTCCTCCAAGATTCGAGAGCTGAAACGCTGACCGACGGGCAAATTTCAAGGTCGGCAACAAGTGATCGGTAAAGCCGTGCTGGAGGGCCTCGACGCACTCGCGTTCTGACTCGTCGCTGCAGGTAACCTGGAGGGCACCGACCTCGGCGGCGTTTTGTGCCTGAGCCCAACTGTGAATGGTATTGGCGACTTCAGTTAGCGGTCGCTCACGTCCGATGAGGTCATAGATTTCAATCATGGGATCCCGTGTCAAGTAATTGCCGAAAAGCATACTCAATCTGGACTGAAGGTTGCCGCTCGACTTGTAGCGAAGTGATCCCTTGTGTTGTCTACAGTCCTAACACGGCGGTTAAGGAACGAGACGGCTTCCTTGAGGTTTCGAGGTGTTGAACCCATCTGGCTTCTGAGGGTAGGATCGACGGACGAACATAGATCCATGCCACTCGTGGAGGTTTCAGGATGAGATATCAACCAGTATCAATAGCGTGGGTCGCTGTGGCGCTCGTGGCGCTACTCCCACACTCCGGTGTCGCCCAATCTGGTGCGCCTTCCAAGGAGGGTGTCCGGTTGACACCGCATGGCGACCCAGACATCCAGGGAATCTTCACATTTCGGACACTCACGCCACTCAACCGTCCGGAAGCTCTTGCCGGGAAAGAGGCGCTTAGTGCAGAAGAGGCGGCGGCCTTCGAAGCGACTGAGCGCACCCGCTTAAATCGAGATCTATTCGATCCGGAGGAGGGCGCACCGAGTGCTGGCTATCAGTCGCGGTCCGAAGGTGGCGTGCTGTCTTACAACGAGTTCTGGTATGAACGCGGCGTCGAGCTTACCCAGGATCGACGCACATCTCTCGTCATCGATCCTGCTTCCGGACGGGTTCCGTATACCGCCACGTATCAAGAACGCTCGCGGATTCGACGTCTAAACCTCCGCAATGGTTTTGGCAATTCCCACCACGACCGAAGCCTATCCGACCGCTGCTTGATGGGCTTCAACTCTGGACCGCCGATGGTGTCTGGGTCGTACAACAACAACGTGCAAATCTTACAGACACCTGGCTATGTGGTGATCCTGAACGAAATGGTACACAACGCTCGGATCATTCCTCTGGATGGGCGGCCTCATGGGGGGCTTCGACAGTTTGCTGGTGATTCACGGGGTCACTGGGAGGGGGCGACACTCGTGATCGAGACACAGAACTTCCTTCGGGAGACGAGCCTTGGCGGCTCGACAGCCGACACATTTCTCATCGAGCGATTCCGTAGGACCGATGACGACATGGTCATCTACGAATTCACCGTCGAAGATGAGGGGTCGTATACCCAGCCCTGGACTGCGATGATGCCCCTTAGACGTACTGACGGTCCACTCTATGAGTACGCGTGTCACGAGGGCAACATAGGGATGCACGGGATTTTAGCCGGCGCCCGCCAGAAGGATACACAGGCCGTCGAAGGCACGCGCTAGCTGCGAGCGGTTGTCGGACACAGTCGCAAGAATCTGCTCTGCAACGTTCGTGACCCTACGACGAACCCACCGATTTCCGTTGTGGACGGGTTCGAGCGTTGACGTTCCTGTATCGGGGGGAAGGGCGGTTACGGGTCTGCCTATCCTGCAGATTCTGGAGCGGATCCCCGTGACTTCAGGAACACCGAGCCATAGATCAGGCCCAGGATCACCGCAACGAGCAATACCACGATCGTGTGAACTTGTCCGCCGGTGTAGAACTTAGTCAGGAGGTAATTGGGGAGAATCGAGAGAGTGAGATAAAGCGTAATCCCGAGAAACCAGAACACGATCCTGCTCATGAGGGTGGGCGGGGCTGAGGACATGCGATCTTCCTTTCCGGTCTGGACGGGCTAGCATGAACGTAATTCGACTGCCCTGTCAACCCGGTTTGAGTGCCATGTTCGACCCAGATGCTCCGATAGACCCGGAACGCGTGGACACGCTGCGACGTGCGGCAACTAACACACTCGGTGTGTTTTTCGATCCGCAAGTGGTCCATCGGATCGCGCACTGCATTGTCACCAAAGTTAAGCAAGGCGTGGTAGAGGATGGGATTCCCTACCGTGAGCTCGTGGAGGACTCGGGTGGGCCATCCTGGGTAGCGCACCATGGACTGTTGGGGGCCATTCTCGTGCTTGTATCGCTTCGGAGTTACGAGCAGGACGGAGTGCTTCTCAGTGCGCTGACGCGCTTCACAAAGGACCGACCACCGCCCACGGAAGATTTTTGCACGTTGCTAGAGGCACTGGGTCTGGTCAGCTCTCACCGTTGTCGTGAAGAGTGCCTCGAGATCTGGGACTATCACTGGAAGAAGACGATCACCTGTCTCGAGTCTAATTCAAGGACCCGGAGCCTGGACGCCTAACACCCTCGACTATTCGTTCTCTTTGACGGCGGCCAGGAGGTCAAGCATGACCTGCTTACCATCGCCGAACAGCATCAGCGTGTTGTCTCCAGCGAAGAGTGGGTTGGGGATGCCAGCAAACCCTGGAGACAGGCTCCGCTTGATGACGATCACGCTCATCGACTTGTCGACGTCGAGAATTGGCATGCCGGCGATTGGACTGCTCGGATTCGTTCTGGCTTCGGGGTTCACTATGTCGTTAGCCCCAATTACAATTGAGACGTCAGTCTGACCGAAGGTCGGATTGATGTGATCCATTTCCTTGAGTTTGTCGTAGTCGACGTCGGCTTCGGCCAGTAGGACGTTCATATGTCCAGGCATCCGACCCGCAACGGGATGGATCGCGTACTCCACTTCGACACCCCGAGACTCGAGCATCGTGGCGAGATCCCGAAGCTGATGCTGTGCTTGGGAGACCGCCAGCCCGTAGCCAGGGACGAACACGACCCGCTTAGCGGTATCCAGAAGGATCGCAACTTCCTCGGCGGATGTGCGCTTAACTCGGCCCTCATAGATGGCGTCGGCATCCTCCGTTTTCGTGTCGGTCGAGCCGATGGCTCCCACAAGGACGTTCACCAGGGATCGGTTCATTGCCTTGCACATGATCCGCGTCAGGATGATTCCAGATGCACCGACAAGTGATCCGGTGATGATAAGGATGTCGTTACTCAGCACAAATCCTGTCGAGGCGGCTGCCAGACCAGAATACGAGTTAAGCAGTGCGATCGCGACCGGCATATCTGCCCCGCCAATCGAGATCGTGAGGAGTACGCCAAGCAGTGATCCCACCGCGACTATGGCGACATACGCAGCTGTCGCGTCGGGGTCAGCGACCAGCCAGACCCCGAATCCGACCGCGACGAGCGCGAGGAAGAAGTTAAGCGGCTGTTGACCGGGAAAGGTCACAGGGGCGTCTGGTAGGACCAGGCCTCTGAGTTTGTCAAACGCAACAAAACTCCCCGTGAAGGTCACGGATCCGATAATCCCTGACGCGACGGTAGCGACGGTCGACTGCGTTGTCGGTTCGGTTCCGACGAGCACGGCGCCGGCGACTAAAGCCGAGGCTCCACCGCCGAACGCGTTCAGTAACGCGACCATTTCTGGCATTGCAGTCATCTGGATTTTGAGCGCGAGCGTGGCTCCGATCGCAGAGCCCAGGACCACTCCAGCAATAATCAGCCCGAAGCTGGACATACCGCTGCCGAAGACCTGATTGTCCAGAAGAGTGGCCACGATGGCGAGGAGCATGCCGGAGGCGCCCAGCATGTTCCCGCGCACCGCGGTGCGCGGATGAGTGAGCCCTCGAATGCCGAGAATGAAGAGCACCGAGGCCACGAGGTAGATTAGGTTAACTGTGACGGTGTTCACCCGCTAGTCCCTCTTCCTGAACATACTGAGCATGCGGTTTGTGACCATGAAACCGCCGACCACATTGATGGTCGCCAGGACCAACGCGGCAAATCCAAGAATAACGGTGAGTCGATTGGGTGAGGCTGTCGAGAGAATCGCGCCAATGATTGCAATTCCGGAGATGGCATTACTGCCGGACATCAACGGTGTGTGGAGCAGCGGAGGCACCTTGGTGATGACCTCGAAACCAACGAACACCGCGAGCATGAAAATAGTGAGAAGTGGAATGAGTGTGTCCATGGTGTTGCGTCGTTCTCTACGCGAAGTGTTAGGAGGCCGTCTCGAGTGCTTCGCGCACTCGCGGATGCACGACCTGACCATCGTGTGACACCAGGGTTCCCTGTGTGATCTCATCTTCAAGGTCGAGCACGAGTTCTCCTTTATTGATGAGATGAACGAGCAAGGTCGTGATGTTGTTCGAATACATTTGGCTGGCGTGATAGGGCACAGTCGCCGGCAGGTTTGTCGGGCCGAGGACTGTGACACCGCCCGTCACCACTTCATGGTCAGCCTGGGTTGGCTCACAGTTTCCGCCGCGCTCGGCCGCGAGATCAACCACGACACTGCCGGGTGCCATGCCTGCGATCATCTCGGCGGTGACCAACAGCGGCGCCGCCCTTCCAGGAATCAGCGCAGTGGTAATGACGATGTTGCTGGCGGCCACGACCTGAGACATCATCGCTCGTTGCCGCTCATAGAACGCGTCGTCTTGCGCTTTGGCGTATCCGCCCGCATCTTCGGTACCGCCAGTTTCGAGTGAAAGTTCCACGAACGACGCCCCGAGACTCTCGACCTGTTCCTTGACGGCCGGACGTACGTCGTATGCGTCGACTTTGGCGCCGAGCCGGCGCGCTGTGGCAATAGCCTGGAGTCCCGCAACACCGGCGCCCACAACGAACACGCGAGCCGGTGTAAGCGTACCGGCCGCGGTCATCAACATCGGAAACATACGAGGTAGTTGAGCCGCTGCGACGAGGACCGCCTTGTACCCGGTGACGGTCGCCATTGACGACAGGGCGTCCATACTCTGCGCACGCGTGATCCGCGGGATCAGTTCCATCGAAAACGCCGTAACTCCACGGTCGGCCAAGGTCTTGGCGCTCGCGGATCCAATCAGCGGTTCGGAGAACCCCACGATGACCTGGCCAGCGCGAACGAGAGACAGGTCGGCGTCCCCGGCCTTACCGGCGGCTGCGGCCATCCGAACCTGGAGCACAATATCGGCCTCGGCGAAAAGCGAGGCACGGTCGCTGACGATCCGACACCCTTTTGCCTCATACGCGACATCGGGGAATCCCGCCGATACACCCGCGGCGGTTTCGACGATCACGTCGAGGCCGGCTTTCGTCAGCACAGACACCGAGACCGGAACGGTCGCTACGCGCCGTTCGCCAGAAAATGTTTCTTTAGGGATACCGACGATCATGGTCTGCTAGGTTCGATATTGGAGAGGACGCGAGAGATGCTATCACAGCACGCCTGGCAGGAGAGAGCCATGCGCTCGCCCGCTGTTGCGGTTCGCGGTTCCGATAGAAAGAGAACGACTCCCATCTCGGCGCTTCACTTTAGTCACGAAGCCGTTGCCGGGCTCTCGAGTCCTGGAGCCCGATCCGGTTATTTCTCAGTGCTTGTTTCGGAAGGCGAGAACGAACAAGATGTGGAGCCCGAAGGCCAAGACACCGGTGATGACGACAGCTAACCAAGGATTCACGTTTCTTCCTCCAACAAACGGTCGTCAGCTATTGTAACAGTCCCGAACTCCACCTCGGCACCCTCCGTGACTAGTTATCGGCGAAAGAGACGGACCGCCTCGATGCTGTTGTCTTGAGCAGGTTCAGATATCTGGGCAAACGGAGCGCCACTCGCCAGTAACGCGACCATCCCCGTGAGTGCCGACCGAGAGAGCGATGAGAGAGTCATTCCGGTCACTTTTCGCCTCCAAGAGGTGCGTGTCATTCACCTCTACGCTCCAGTCCAAGCCCCCGTCAGCTCGCGGCCAATTTCTCGGAGCGAATCGAGACCGCGGACATCGTGGCACAGGAGCGGCACGACGACCTGAGGGAGCGCGGAGAACACCGAGGCGATTTCCCGTCGGTAGGTTTGCTCTTGTGCGTATCTGGCCTCGAAGAAATCACCTCCGGCTCCCAACTCGTCGGGTAGGACGCGATTGATGACGACCGCGAATACGTTCATGTCGAACCGGCCGAGCAGATTGACAATTTTCCGGCTTTCGAGGATCGAGAGCTTGTCCGGATTGACGACCAGCAAAAACGCAGTCGTGGCGGAGTTCCGTAGTCGGTCACGGGCGACGAGAAACTTACGACGTCGGGTCTCCAGCACGTTATTGAGTTTTCCGCCTAGGCTCTCATCCCGATGGTCCTGAGCGCTGTCGATCATAGAAAGGTCATCACCTTTAATTTGACCCCCACCAAGATGTTTGAGCACCGATCCAAAACGGGAGGAGCGTACCCGGTGCCGAAGCAGTCCATCGGTCCAGGCTGCCATAACCTCGGGCAGCGAGAGCAGGCGTACGGTGTGGCCGCTCGGGGCTGTATCGAAAACCACTAGATCGAATTGAGTCCCACCGTCACCCATCAGCTCGGCCACCCGCTCCAGTAACGCTGCTTCGCTGGCTCCTGGGGCGTGACTCGCGAGGTCGAGCTGGCGGTCGATTTCGTTGTAGAGTCTCGGATGAACGAGTTTCTTCATCTGAGACTTCACCGTCTCGATATGTCGAGCGGCTTCCACATCGGGGTCGATCTCCAGCCCCCAAACGCGATCGACGAGCTGTGTCCGCCTGTCGCCGATCGTCGTTGCGAAGATGTCCCCGAGCGAGTGTGCCGGGTCGGTCGAGACGAGCAGGCAGGTCCGGCCCTCTTCGGCTGCCATCAGAGCGATCGCCGCAGCCGTGGTGGTTTTTCCGACCCCGCCCTTTCCCCCAACGAAGATCAAATGATGCTCGAACAGGTCCCGTAGACTCACTGTCATGGGTTCGATGATCTGTCGTGCTCACATCAGCAGCAGCGGAAGTGGTCGAGAGGCGAATGTTCCATGCCCATTCGCCGGTGCCACTCATGAAAACGCTCGAGCAGTATTGGTTGCAGCTCAAGCGTGTAATAGGTGGCTGGGTTTGAGACACCCATCATCTCGGCAAAGACGAAAAGCATAAATAGGTCGTCTTCGTCTCGGCGTGCCCGGGCTACGGCCCCCCGATAGGGGGCGTGGTAGAACTCGCTGAGGAGCGGCCGAAACCGTCCCCACCATGCACGAGGGAGACTGCTCATTGGTCGTAGGGCGGCGCGTGTCAACCGGTCGGCGTCACCGCCGCCGCATTCCGCCGTTCCCGCGTGAATGCCGACACGGATTCGAGCATGACCATGACTGCGGTGATGATAATCATGATGTCGACCACTACGAGAAAGTACTGTCCGGTCGCGTAGAGGTCCCAGAGCTGGTAGACCGCACTGAGAAAGGCCATACTCGTCACGAAAATCATCGGCGTTAGCGTATATCGTGCAGGACGGCCGAGTTTGACCAGGATTACACTGATCACGAGGAGCGTTAAACCGGCCAGCAGCTGATTAGTGGTCCCGAACAGGGGCCAGATCAACATGCCACCCGAGCCATCCGACCCACCCGCGCCAAAAGCCAGCGCCAAGCAGGCGCCAACCGCGATGGCGGTCGCCGTATAGCCGTTCTGCAACGGTGGGATGTTGTAGATAGTGCCCATCTCCTGGACAATATAGCGCTGGAGACGAACACCGGTATCCATCGTGGTGCCGGCAAAGAGGACCGCCATCACCGTGAGTAGCGTTTCCGCGAATGAAATCGACAGGCCGAGGCCATTATTTACGATTACGGCGCCTCCTTGGACGAAGGCCGTCATACCCCCGGCCCCAAAGGACGAATACATCGTCTCCCACTCGGACAGTGACGCGAAGCCGGCTGTGGCGGCGATGATAGCAACGATCGCCAATGCCCCCTCGCCAGACGACCCTAAATATCCGACAAAGCGAGCGTCGGGCTCGGTGTTGAGCTGCTTGGAGGTCGTGCCGGAGCCGACGAGCCCATGGAATCCTGAGATCGCGCCGCAAGCGATCGTGACAAACAAGAGCGGGACGATCGGAGGGGCGGCTGCGGGCATGTTCTGGTTGATCGCCGGTGCGACGATCATCGGACTGGCAATCAGTACGGCGCCATACAGGATGCCTAATCCGACAAACAGTTGGATGCCGTTGATGTAGTCGCGAGGCTGTAGGAGTAACCAGACCGGTAGCATCGACGCAATGGCGGCGTAGACGAACAACAGCACGATCCACTGGGCAGACGGCGGCAGACTGACCACCGTGGCCGGGAGTTCGACTGGTACCAGTTCGCCGAGAGAGATAACTGCATAGAGGATCACCGTCCCAACGATGGTCGGCCACATGATTCCCACGTGCATGCGGTAAATCAGTACGCCGATGATGATCGCGACGAACACGGCGCTCCAGGCGGGAATGACGCTACTTGGCGTCGCCTGGAATGCATCGGAAATCGCCACGGCGAACACGGCATTAACCATCAATAGCAAGAAAAAAATCACCACCATGAAGAGTGAGCGGGCCCTGACACTGATGACGTCGCCGGTCAGTGAGCCGAGAGATCGTGCCTTGTGTCTGACGCTTGCCCAGACCGCACCGAAATCGTGGACCCCGGCAAAGAAGATCGTGCCGAGGACCACCCAGAGAAACGCCGGGAGCCAGCCCCAGATGACCGCGATTCCCGGACCGATGATGGGAGCGGCCCCGGCAACCGACGTGAAGTGGTGGCCCCACAACACGAAGCGATTCGTCGGGACGTAGTCGATGTCGTCCCGCATCGCATGGGCCGGGGTCTGGAAGTCAGGGTCGAGCTGATAGATTTTCTCCGCGATGAACTTCGAGTAGAAGCGGTATCCAAGGAAGATGGCCGAGATGCCAATGACGGCGAGGACTGTAGCGTTCAGGGTGCACCTCCTTGAAGATCTCCAGCCGACGGAAATCCGGGGAGACCAGTTGCCGCACGGACACCCCTGAGGATGGCGTCGGCAGTAGCGTCGGCGGCCAGTGCGCCGATCTGTAACAAACTTACGTCGTCGGCGAGTTCGCCTGTGGCGATCGCGAAGATCGTGTCGCCGTCCGACGGAGTGTGGGCCGGCCGGATCGCACGGGCCAGGCCGTCGTGGGCCATACGCGCGACGATCGCAAGCTCGGTCTTGGTTAGACGGGTATTGGTGGCCACAATTCCGATCGTCGTGTTCTCGCCGGTTCTGGTGTCGAGTAGCGTAGTGTCTCGCACAAGGTCCCGCACCGCAACGATTTTCGATCCGTCGGCAGACCTGACGCCGGCAACGGGCAGGCCGCTGTCTGGATCGATGATATTTCCGACCGAGTTGACCGCCATCAGGGCTGCCACCTGGACACCATTCTCTAGGTGAATCATCGCCGTGCCGATGCCACCCTTCATCGCTCGGCCAAGCCCGGCGATCTTACCGACGGTGGCCCCAGCTCCCGCCCCGATGCTTCCTTCGGCGACCGGTTTGTCGGTTGCGGCCTGGGCCGCCAGGTAGCCACACTCGGCCGTCGGATGAATTGTGGGGTCGCTACCGATACTGAGGTCATAGAGGATAGCCGCCGGGACAATTGGTACATTGGCCGCGCGAGTCGGATAACCGACCTTACGCTCCTCGAGGTACCGCATGACGCCGTCTGCGGCAGCCAGACCAAAGGCGCTGCCCCCGGAGAGCACAATTGCGTGCACCTTCTGGACGGTGTTGACCGGGTCGAGTAGAGCCGTTTCGCGCGTGCCGGGAGCTGCGCCGCGCACGTCAACCGTAGCGACGGCGCCAGCCTCGGTAAGGACTACCGTACATCCCGTGGGGCGGCTGTCAAGAGTGTGGTGGCCCACCCGGATGCCGGCAATCGCGGTCAGGCCGTCACGAGTGTCGGATGGTTGCGCGACAATAGACGACACAGCCAATCCCCAGGAGACCAGCGTAACGCAGGCAACACCGGTCAAGACGCGCATCATGGGCCTTTCCAGAAACCTCCGGAATCGTATCTGAAAAGCGTAGCTGCCGCTAGCTGCTCGGATAGACTCTTCGCGCCGCCGCCGGCTGTGATAGCGTGCGTAGGCGGCGGACACCTTATATGCCATACACCCTATTGGCCGATTTACTCGTCGGTATTCATCTAGCCTTTGTGGCTTTCGTCATCCTCGGCGGACTACTTGCGGCGCGGTGGTCATGGGTGGCCTGGCTCCACCTTCCGGCGGTCTGCTGGGGCGTGGGAATCGAGTGGATGGGTGAAATTTGCCCGCTCACGCCGCTGGAGGCCTGGCTGCGAGGCCAGGTTGTCACTGCAGGGGACGAGACCGACTTCGTCGCTCGATATCTTCTGCCGGTACTGTACCCATCGGGACTGACTCGGGCCACGCAGGTCGTCCTCGGAAGCGTCGTGCTGACGGTCAATGTCTTGATTTACGGGCTGTTGTGGGGCCGGCAATCAAGAGAATGACGTGTAGCATAATAAAGGACTGATGTCGGAGCATTGGACACAGACGTTTCACTGGAGCTGGTTGGCCGGGATCGTAATCGCCGCCGCTGGTCTGTCGGCATGTGATCAGACGCCACCTGCGGCGGCGCAAGCCGGGTCGTCGCTGGCGAGCGACGGCCCTACGAGCGTCCAGCGTCGGTTCGAGACTTACACGCCACGCCTGGTGGTGTTGGGCGACTCACTGACAGCTGGTCTCGGTCTGGAGGCGACAGAGGCCTATCCCGCCCGGTTACAGGAGCACCTTGACGCTGCGGGTTACCACGTGCAGATCATGAATGCGGGTGTATCGGGAGACACAACTACGGGTGCATTGCGTCGCCTGGACTGGGCTCTGGATGGAGGCGCGGAGATACTAGTCGTGGCGCTCGGAGGGAACGATGGACTGCGGGGGTTGCCGATCGGTCAGATGAAGAACAACCTTAGCCAAATCATCATGGTCGCTAAGTCCAGAGGCATCAAGGTCCTGCTGGTCGGCATGGAGGCGCCGCCGAATTTTGGTGAGGTCTACACCACGGCGTTTCGGGACGTGTTTCGTCAGCTTGCTTGCGAGCACGACGTCGCATCGGTTCCTTTTCTTCTTGAAGGGGTTGCGGGTGTACAGAATCTGAATCAGCCGGATGGGATTCACCCCACCGCGGAGGGGGCAGCCCGCGTTGCCGAACACGTCTGGCCTGCTGTCGAGCGCCTGGTTCAGCAGATGACGATCGGCGACGGGCAGTAGCCCGCGGCCCCATCGGAAGGGTGATGATCGAGCTACGGAGCGTCTCGAAGACTGTCATGAGCGGCGGTGAGCCGCTTACCATTCTTCACCCGCTCGACTTATCCGTCCCATCCGGTCAATTTCTGTCGGTCGTCGGTCCATCCGGCAGCGGGAAGTCGACACTCCTGAGCTTGCTAGCTGGTCTTGACACTCCATCGACTGGCAGCGTCGTCATCAACGGTGTCGATATTACGGCACTTGACGAAGATCGACTAGCGCAGCTTCGAAGCCGGTCAATTGGCTTCATCTTTCAATTTTTTCACCTCATCCCATCACTTAGTGCGTTCGAGAATATCCTAGTTCCGCTCGAAATCGCTGGGACTAAAAACGCGGGTGAGAGGGCGAAGGTACTGTTGGAAAAAGTCGGGTTGACTGACCGCGGCCATCACTATCCTTCGCAGTTGTCTGGTGGTGAACGGCAGCGAGTCGCGATCGCCAGAGCCTTGGCCAACGATCCCCCGATCCTGCTTGCTGACGAGCCAACGGGCAATCTCGACTCGAAGAATGGGCGACACGTCGTCGAGCTGTTACGAGAGGTCAATATCAGACAAGGTGTGACGGTTGTCATGGTTACTCACGACGCCGAACTCGCCGACCAGAGTGAGGTTGTCCTTTCGATGCGCGATGGCCGGACTGATGTGATCACAGACGGGAAGATATCGGACTAGCCGAGGTTTGACGCATATGAACTTTGTACTGCGTATGACCTTCCGAGAACTTCGCGCATCGTGGCGACGCTTAGTGTTTTTTTTCCTCTCCGTGGCGGTCGGGGTCGGCGGTATTGTGGCGCTTCGATCGCTGATCCAGAACGTTGGAGTGGCTCTGACTGCTGAAGCACGCACGCTCACAGCGGGTGACGTCTACATCAGGACGCGTCAGCCACTGACGGCTGACGCCCGAACTGCCATTGCCGCGCGCCTATCGGAGCTCCCGAGTGTCGAGCGGACCGAGACGGTCGATATGACGACGATGGCACGGCTGCTTGGCGAGGACGATGTTCGAACAAAAGTCGTGGAGCTGCGGGGAGTGCAAAGTGGGTTTCCGTTTTACGGGCGATTTAATTTGGAAACCGGTCGGCCCTACTCGTTCGACCTTCTACGAGACCACGGGGTATTGGTGGGACCAGAGCTCCTCACCCAGCTAGGACTATCAGTGGGAGACCAGATCGCGATTGGGGAGATTGAGTTCACCATTCGTGACGTCATCCTGAGCGAACCGGGCCGTCGGCTCGGCGGCTTTAGTTTTGGACCGCGTGTCCTGGCCTCGCACGACGCGGTTGAAGAGACGGGCCTACTCATGTTCGCCAGTCGTGCCAACCGCCAGCTCCTTCTGAAAGTACCGGATGCGGTGCGGGTCGAATCACTGGTGGACCAGCTTCGGGAGGATCTCGCGGAAGCCTTCGTGCGTGTCGGTTCGTATCGAGGAACTGAAAATCGAATCGAGCGCAATTTGAGCCGAGCCGAGAACTACCTGAGTCTCGTAGGTTTTGTTGTGGTTATTCTCGGCGGTGTCGGGGTGTGGAGCGTGACGCGAGTATTTGTCCAACAGCGGCTCAAGAGCGTCGCCATTCTTCGGTGTCTCGGTGCCACTACCGGCCGGGTAATGGGAGTGTATGTGCTCCAAATGATGCTGCTGGCACTTGGAGGGAGCCTATTTGGGATTGGTGTCGCGCGACTGGCGCTGTGGGCTGTGCCAGACAGGTTGACCGATCAGGCTGTCACTGTGGCGGGATTGTCGGCGGTTTCGATTAGTCTAACTGGATCGGCGATCGCCCAGGGCCTAGCCGTCGGTCTGCTGGTGTCGCTCCTTTTTGCGTTGGTTCCGCTCTTGGAGATTCGCCGCGTAAAGCCGCTGTTCTTACTCCGGCAGGAATTACCGGTGCTTCGGGCGGGCGTGGACTGGGTCCGTGTCGGTGCAATGGTGGTGGTTGGAGTTGGGCTGGTCCTCGTTGCGAGTTGGCAAGCGGCATCAGCGGAAATCGGTTTCTATGTGGTTGGGGGGTTCACGCTCGTTTCGCTGGCCCTGTATGTTATTGGTCGCCTGCTGATCCTCGTGATCCAGCCGCTACAGACGACCGATTGGTTTCCGCTACGGCACGCAGTGCTGAATCTGAGTCGACCTGGAAACCAGACCCGTGTGATCTTGATGACGGTCGGGCTTGGCAGCTTTTTCATCATTGCCGTACAGTCGCTACAGACAAATCTGCTGAGCAATTTCACTCTCGAGCTTCGCGATGGCGCGCCGGACATGTTTCTGATCGACGTCCAGCAGGACCAGGTTGAGGAGGTGCAATCGGTGCTCGAACGATGGGTCTCTCGTGTGCCGGAGATGATTCCGGTGCTGCGGGCTCGGGTGACGGCCGTCGACGGTCGGGAGGTGCAGTTTGACGATATTCGGTCGGCTCGACAGGCTGGGCTTGGGCGAGAATACACCATCACCTATCGGTCGCGCCTTGCAGAGAATGAACGGGTTATTGACGGTGAATTTTGGGACGAACAGCCATCGTTGATTCCCGAAGTATCGATCGAGCAGGACCTGCAGGAGGAACGAGGGTTGCAGGTCGGTGATTTCATCCAGTTCGATGTGCTGGGGCGATCGATCGAAGCGCGTGTCACGAGTGTGCGGGCGGTTGACTGGGACGATTCTCGCAGTGGTGGCTTTATGTTTCTATTTCGTCCGGGTGTGCTTGACGACGCGCCACACAGCTACGTGGCTTTTCTTCAGGGACCATCAGAGACTGAGGCTCGGGCCCGGCTGCAACGAGATATCGTGGCGGCACACGGCAATGTGTCAATCATCGACGGGTTCGATGTGATTCAGACGTTCCGGCGCGTTCTCGACTACGTTGTCATGGCCATCAACGTTGTTGGTGCCGTAGCGATTTTTAGCGGTGGACTAATTCTGGTTGGGTCGATCGCAATGACAAAATTCCAACGGCTGCACGAGTGGGCCATCTTTAAGACACTCGGCGCGAACCGCCGTTTACTAACCACGATGCTGGTTCTTGAGTACGGGGTACTGGGAACGCTGGCCGGCCTGGTGGGATCCTTGGGTGCCCTAGTGTTGACCTGGGTGCTCACTCAGGAGGTCTTCGAGATCGCGTGGTTGCCGTCGCCGGGAACCAATGCCCTAGGAGTAGTGGTGACGGCTCTGGTGGTGGGCGTCGTTGGTGTCGGTTCTAGTATCGACGTGCTGCGTCGGAAGCCGATGGTGACGCTGCGAGCTGAGTAGTCTCGGCTTTACAAGGTGTTAGCGCACTCCGTTGAGGGTCTCGGCTGCCGTGCTATGATGAAATCGTCTGTGCACAGCGATGCGCGACGGAGGCGAGGCGCCGATGGACCTAGAGGTCTACAAGAAGAAACTCCTGGGAAAGCAGGGCGAGATTCTCGCGGAGGGTGACGGGATGCAACGTCAGACCGCGATGGAAAACAACACCCGCCAGGGGGACCTGGCCGACCAGGCCACGGGTACGAACGAAGTCCACATTCAACTCAAGATCAAACAGACCGACGCCAAGATTATGCAGGCGATCGAGGAAGCACTCTGGCGAATGGAGAAAGGCACGTACGGTATCTGCCGCGACTGCGGTGAGGAGATCGCAGCTGCGCGTCTCAACGCGATTCCGTGGACTCGAGTCTGTATCACCTGCAAGGAGCAGCAGCGTTCGTAGTGTTCTGAGACCGGTCTCGATTGCGCTCGGGAGCAACCAGGGGTCTCGAGAATCCCATTTACAGCACGCGGTCGCCCGACTGCGGCAGATCCTTGACGCGCTTCGTTTTTCGCCGTTCATTGACACCGAACCGGAAGGGGTCGGCGATCAACCGTTCTTTTTGAACGGGGCGGTGGTTGGCTGGTCGGCGATTCCACCGGAGGAGTTACTGAGCCAGCTGCAGGAAATTGAGCGTGAGCGGGGACGAAAACGGCCGTTCGTGGGGGCTCCGCGTACGCTCGACCTCGACCTCATATTAGTTGGTGACTTGATCGTCAATACGGAGCAAGTGGTGGTACCACACCCACGGTTCAGGACCCGCCGTTTCGTGCTCGAACCGCTCGCGGAAGTGGCTCCAGACCTCGTTGACCCTGTGACCGGCCTCACCGTACGCGAGTTACTGCATCGACTTAGGACGTAGTCGTGAGTCGAGCGTTGGGGAAGGTCGAGCTGGGGATACCGAGGCCTATCAGTCGGATTTTCTGTAGACCAAGGTTGTCTTAACTTCCCCGCGTGGTGTTGTGCGTGTCGAGGAGACGGTCATCGTCTGGCCGTTGTTGCTGAGAGTGCGACGTTCCTGGATCTCAAGCACGAATTCGCCGCGCGGTGTCGATACTGTCTGAGAGCCCTCGGTGACCAGTGTGGCGTCGTCCCAGGAAGATATCGACGTCATTGTACCGTCCCGCGGACCGGCATTCTGCGAGGTGCTGCCGTCCAGACGGTAGGTGAGCGTCTGGCTCTGATCGCCGAGCTGCACTTCCATGACGAGTTCGCCGTCGGTGTGCGAGATGGTTGTCGCCGCGGGTCCTCCACCGTCAACTCTGGCTTGTCGACCACCGCTATTGCCGCCTCGTCTCCCACGGAATCCGCGGTCCCGCCTTTGTGGGATGTCGCTGGAGTCACGATCGAGAATCCATGTTCCCGAGAAGTCCACATCCTGCGCCTCGACTGGAGCGCCGATCAACGCGACAAGGAGAACGGTGCCGATATTCGTGATCATAGTTCTGAGCACGACGTGTTCTCCTATTCGAAGCGGAGGGACTCAATCGGGTCGAGTCGAGCCGCTTTACGCGCTGGATAGAACCCGAAAAAAATACCTGTGGCCGCGGCGAAGCCGACGGCGAGCGCGACGGCATTAGCTGGGACGGCCGTTGGCCATTGGAGAAAGCGGGTGACGGCCTCAGCGAGGCCAATCCCTAAAGCTACTCCAAAGAGTCCTCCGACGACACTCAACACTACGGCTTCAACAAGAAACTGAAATAGCACGTCACGCCCCTTGGCACCGACGGCCATCCTCAACCCGATCTCGCGGGTGCGCTCGGTGACAGAGACCAGCATGATATTCATAATTCCGATTCCACCGACGACAAGTGAGATTCCGGCGATGCCAGCCAGTAGTCCTGTCATGGTCTCGGTAATGCCGGTGAGCATACTGGCGATATCTTCCTGGGTTCGGAGCATGAAGTCATCGTCCTCACCAGAAACGAGGCGGTGCTGTTCCCTCAGCACGGCGGTGATTTGCGCACTGATTTCCTCCATCTCATCCGGGGACGCTGCCGAGATCGTTATTCCAGAGATATTGGTTCCAGTGCGCCCGCGTAGTTTTTTCTGGACGGTGGTGTAAGGGGCAAGGATCGTGTCGTCTTGGTCCTGTCCAAATTGACCCGATCCTTTGGATTCCATCACACCGATGACCTGAAATGACTGATTCCTGATGCGGATACGTTGCCCGACAGGATCCACCCCTTCCCCGAAGAGGTTGTCACTGACCACGGAGCCCAGGACAGCAACCTTGGCCGCGCTCTGGACGTGGGTCTGCGTGAAGAAGGTGCCGTATTGCAGGTCCCAGAAGCGAATCATTGGAAACTCGATGTCCGTTCCTTCGATCTGCGTCGACCAGTTCTGACTACCCGCAATGACCTGGTCGCGAGTATTAACACTCGCCGCAAGATAGACGGCTCCCGGAACCTGTTCTCGGATGGCATCGACGTCCTTAGCGGTGAGAGTTGCCGCACCACCCATCCCCGTGCTGATACCTCGCCCGCGAAAGTTTCCAGCACGGACCAGGATAAGGTTCGTGCCAGCGGCACGAACCTCTTCTTGGATTTGTTGTTGCGCACCTGTTCCCAAGGCGACCATCGAGATCAAAGAGGCGACACCGATGATCATGCCTAGCATCGTCAAGCCGGTCCGCATCTTGTTGCGGGCCAGGGCCTTCAGAGCGACGCGAAGGATAATCAAGACGTGCACGGGATTTCCTTACCTGGGACGTGTCAACAATTCCGAAACAACCGGGTCTGCCGCAGTCGGTAAATCCGAGATTTCATCGCCGGCGCTTCGCTGGCTTGCGTTCGTCTGATCCGACACAACGATCCCGTCCCTGAAACGGATAATTCGACGCCCGTATTCGGAGATCTCACGTTCGTGGGTGATCAAAATCACCGTGATCCCCTGTTCTCGGTTCAGTCGCTGAAAGATATCCATGATCTCGGTGCTCGTGCGTGAATCAAGATTTCCGGTTGGTTCATCGGCGAGGACGATCGATGGCCGGTTAATCAACGACCTCGCGATTGCGACCCGTTGTTGTTGACCACCCGACATCTGGTTTGGATGGTGATCCCTCCTGTCGGTAAGACCGACGGTCTCAAGCATTTCGTGCGCACGTCGATGACGCTCCGATGTACGGATGCCACTGCGGTAGAGGAGTGGAAGCTCGACGTTGTCGAGTGCGGATGTCCTAGCGAGCAAATTGAAGCCTTGAAAGACGAAACCGATGCGCTTGTTACGTACCGCGGCGAGTGCATCACCTGACAACGTTGACACGTCCTGGTTGTCCAGGATGTACTGACCAGAGGTCGGGCGGTCAAGACATCCGACGATGTGCATAAATGTTGATTTCCCTGAGCCTGACGGTCCGATTACGCTAACGAATTCGCCGGCCTCGATCGAAAGGCTTACGCCGTTTAGGGCGCGGACCTCGACGTCACCCATGTGATAGACCTTCGTCAGATCGGAAACAGAGATGATCGACACGAGTGGTTTCTACCTTCTCCGACCGAACTGAGGAATCAGAGGCGATCCGCTATTGCTGCGAGAGGTTGACGGGCCGTTGTCCGGTGTCGTGACATTCGTTACGAGAGCGGCTCCGACCTCGAGACTTGAGCCGCGCCGCACTCCACCGAGGAGCTCGGTCGCCAAGCCGTCGCTCATCCCGAGCCGCACGTCGATTCCTTGAAGGCGACCATCCTCGACCACCCAAACGCGTGCAATTGATTCTGTTATTGGCAGCGGTCCGAAGAGACCGTCGATCGTCGTGGCACCTCGTTCGACAGCTGGGAGGTTCGAAACGCCAGAGAGGTCAACTGGTTGCCGTGCACTTCCCGGGCTCCTTGGCTCGCTGCCACCACTGCTACCACCGCTACGGCGGGCAGCGCGACGGGCTCTAAACTGCTCACGCTCTTCTGGCGTCATCTGAGCGAGTCGTTCTTGGAGTTGCCGTCTCCGTTCCGGGTCGAAGGCACCATCGCTTCTGCCTCCCCCGAAACCACGTCCAGCACTAGGTCCTGTCCCAACCCCGCGTGCTTCGCCATACGGACCGGTAGGGCTCAGTGTAGCCTCGACCGTTTCATTTGCGGACGCTACAGCCTGAATCGACCCAGGTGTTGGCTGTCCCAATACCGCAAACATCTCGTTCGTCGGTCGGAACCGTAGCGCTGTGTTGGGGATACGTCGCACGTTCTGACGCCGGGCTGTTTCAAGAACAATTGTGGCGGTCATCCCGGGCTTCAACCGGAGATCGGGATTCGGTGCGTCAATCACGGTCGCATAGGTTACGACGTTCTGTGTGACGACCGGGTTAAGTCGGATCTGGGAGACTAGTCCCTTGAAGTCTTCACCCGGATAGGCGTCTACGGTAAAGGTGACGCGTTGGTTCGGTCGAATCCGGCCGACGTCGGATTCATCGATATTGGCGATGACCCGCATCTTCGTAAGGTCTGCGGCGAGAACGAACAGCTCGGGGGTTTGAAGACTGGCCGCGACAGTCTGGCCGGCATCGACCAGCCGAGAGATCACAATGCCATCGATCGGGGCACGGATGACCGTGTGTTCAAGGTTGACCTCATTCTGATTGAGTGAGGCCAGGGCCTGTGTAATCGCCGCCTCCGATGACTTCAGGTGCGCTTCGGTCGACCGGACCGTCAGCTGGGCTGCTTCGAGTTCCGTCTCGGAGATCAACTGCCTGGCCGCGAGGTCTTCGGCGCGTGTCAGCTGCGTCCGGGCATCGTCGAGGGATACCTTGAGCCCCTCGGTATCGGCCTCGGCTCGCACCAGGTTGGCCCGTGCCTGAGCAACCTGAGTTTGAAAGAGTGACGGATCGAGCCGCATGATAACGTCGCCGGCACGGACGATCGAGTTGAAGTCGACAGACAGTTCCTCAATAATGCCGGAAACCTGGCTTCCGACACTGACCGTCGTGACCGCTTCCAGTGTTCCGGTTGCCCCGACGGTATCGACAATGTCGCCCTGAGTGACGAGTGTCGTTCTGACTTCTGGGACAAACTCGGTCGTGCCGTAAATGAGATACCCGTAGGCGGTTATTCCACCCGCCAGAAGTATGATGACGAGTAACGCTTTCTTCATGACACGAGTCCCATATCCTTTGGTGTCTCTACAAGCGTGAATCTTGTTTCTTCCGTTAAGTCCGGATTGCTACGATTGTACGCTTCGGCCGTCTATTCACCGCCACCGCCGACGATTGAGATTCCCGTCCGACTGAGGGAGGTCTGTTGTAGGCGCTCGAGTTCGACGAGCGCTTTTTGGTAGTCCAAAATCGCACGAAGCTCCGCGTCTCGCGCGGTAGCCAGGTCTCGCTGTGACTGGACAACAAAGAAGTTCGTCGACAGACCAACCTGGAGTTTGCTCTCTTCGGCGTTAAGCTGTTCCTCAGCTAATTCACGCGAGATCTTCGCCGCATCGATTCGTTCGCTGATACTCTCAACCTGAAGTGCGGCGTTGGTGACCTCGGTGGCGACCGAGAGCTCGAGTTGTCGAAGCTCAGCCTCGGTCTGACGCACCTGGAGGTGCGCGCGTTCCAGGGCGGCCTCTTCCGGGCTCGTACCGATCGGATAGGTCATTTGTAGGCCGACTGCCCAGATCGGGAAGTCCGCGTCGACGATTTGGTTAAGCGCGTCTTCGTACCCGCCGGGGACAATCCGTTCTGCCTTGCCGCCCAGAAAGTCGCGGACCAGGAGGTCTCCGCCTTGGCCTTGCAGCTGAAACGTCCCGACAAGATCCAGTGTGGGTAGACTGCTGTTTCTGAGTGAGCGGACGTTCAGCTGGTTAATATCTTGCTGTCGTCGCGCGCGGTCAAGGTCTGTACGTTGATCCAGTGCGTTATTTACCGCGCTGGGAATGTCGATCGGTGGTTGACTGAGCCGAGGTTGGTCGATCGGGCTGAGTTCTGCGGTCCAGAGATCATCCTGTGTCCCGCCGACGATAAGTCGTTTAAGCGCCAGTTCAGCGGTTCGAAGCGTCTGTTGGGCTTGGGCGAGTGTCTGTCGACGCGCGGCGGCCTCGGCCTGCGACTGCACGACCTCTATCGGGGCGAGGGTCCCAATTTCGACGCGGGCCCTGTTGTCGCGAACGAGCTGTTCAGCGAGGTCGAGCGCCTGTTGCTGGACCGCGAGGCTGGCCACCGAGTAAAGCAGCTCCCAGTAGGCATTCTCGACATCGGCGACTGTGTTGAGGATGGTTTGGCGAAGATCAATATCCGAGATGTCACGGTTGATCCGGGTGACCTGGATCTGTGTTCGGTTGTTGTCAACACGGAAGCCTCGGAGCAGAGGTTGTGTATACCGCGATGTGAAAACGCTGCGATAGCCAGGGTTGAAGGACGAGAAGAAATTAGTTGTTGATTGACGATTGTTGTCGAAGCCCACATCGAGCGCACCTCCGCCCCATTTGACCGGCTGGTTGAGATTGACG
>Ga0310121_10000094_pt1 | contig 85572 bp, 70 predicted proteins | sample CB27_Tmax_986_MG_FD_203504 | JGI IMG/M metagenome (GOLD analysis project Ga0310121, IMG submission 203504) | Marine microbial communities from Western Arctic Ocean, Canada - CB27_Tmax_986 | ecosystem: Environmental > Aquatic > Marine > Oceanic | place: Canada: Western Arctic Ocean | collected... | reverse complement strand
TCAGCGCACAATCCGTAGGCGACGTCGCTCGAGGCATAGCGCGCGTAGTCGGCCCGGCCGCGTCGCGACCCGAGCGCTTCCTCTCTCTGGTCGTTTTTGGCGTGCTCGGCTCGACCGCGGTGCTCGCGGCCCTCAGTCCCCCTCTCAACGGGGACACGCTCGGGTATCGACTCCCGCGGATCGCCTGGTGGCTCCAGGAGGGCCGTCTCGGCCACATCGCCGCGTTCGACCTCGGCGACGCGCGGGTGAACTATGTCACCTTCGGCGCCGACCTGGTCATGCTCTGGGTCGTGGGCTTCTTCCGCCATGGCTTCCCGCTCGTCGAGCTTCCCCAGCTCGTCGGTGGCGTGCTTGCGGGCGCGGCCACCTACCGCCTGACGCTGGAGCTCGGACTCTCGCGCGTTGCGGCGCTTGCTTCGGTCGTCCTCCTCCTGGGCATGCCGAACGTATGCGCTCAGCTCCTCACTGCTCAGACTGATCTCTACACCTCCGGCTGCGCCGCGGCCTTCCTGGTGTTCATGCTCATCTCCCTGCGGTCGGGGCGCCGGGCGGACTGGGCCCTCGCCGGAGCCGCGCTCGGCCTGGCCGTGGGAGCCAAGGGCACGATGTTCTACTGGGCTCCCGGTCTTCTTCTCCTGCTGGCAGCCGCAGCCGTGCTCGCACGGACGTCGCTGCGGGCGGTTCTCCGGGGGGTACTCCTGGCCGGGCTCGTGGCCCTGCCGCTCGGGGGAGCGGCTTACGCCCTGAACCTGCTCCACTACGGGACGCCATTCAGCCCCCCCGGGGCCATCGGGCAGGTGCACGTCCAGCCCCAGTCGTCTCGCCTCCACTTCGCGGGTGTGAACGGACTCGCCTACGCCTGGCAGCTGCTGGAGCCCACGTCGAATCCTCCGTTCGTCCGCGGACCCGTGACCGCCGCCTTCGAGGCCGGTGCCAAGGAAATCATGCGGCTCGGGTCGGTGAGGCCTCCGTTCCCGGGATTCGCGAGCCGCTTCGAGGCGGCCTTGCAGGCGATGCGAGATCACCCGTGGCACGAGGACTTCCTGTCGATGGGCGTCCTGGCCGCGACCCTCGCCGCCGTGGGCGGCCTGCGGGCCCTCGCCGGTCTCCGACGCCGGGCGCCCGCCCCCGGAGACCGGCTGGCCGTGGCGCTCCTGGCTTCCGTCGCGGCCTTCCTCCTCGTGTTTTGCCTGTTCCAGGCATGGACGTCCCACAAGTACCGCTACTTCGTCCTCGTGGCACCGCCGCTCGCCGCCCTCGCCGTGCGTGCCCTCACCGCCCCGGGCCGCCGCCCCCGGGCGGGCGCGAAGGCCTTTGCAGTCGCGGCGGTGGGAGTGCAGGCCTTCATGGCGGTACTGGTCCCCCTGGCGAGCCCGGAGAACGGCCTTCCGTCGCTACGCGAGCTGCCGCGAAGGACCCGCCTCGAGCGCGAGGAAGCCCGCCGCTTGCTCGACGTTGCAGGGCCGACTCCCCTCAAGCTCTGCCTCGGCCCGATGGAAGGCAACGGCCCAATAGGCTTCTTCCTCCGCGGGCGCGTGCCACACCACCTGTCGTTCACCCCGGCTGCCTGGCTCCGCGAGGCGGGAAGCGTGCGAGGTTTCCTGGACACCTCCGGCTGCGACGCCCTGGTCCTCGAGCCAGCCCTCCTCGAAGTCCCTCTTGGGGACGCGACGCTACGCTTCGCCGGAACGCAGCGCAGAAGAGGCATCGTTCGGCCGCTCCGCTCAGGGCGGGCGCCGGAGGCCGTATGCCTTCACTCCTGGGGGCTGCATCCGACCGGCTGGACCCGGCGCCGCGCCATGGTGCGGTTCGACAACTGGCCGCGGGCAACGATGCCGCTCCATCTCGAAAACCCGACGCCGCTCGAGAGGACCGTCACGCTGAGCACGTCCGCGACGGAGATGACTCTCTCGCTGGCACCGGGAGAGAGCCGCGACCGATTGGAGCTTCCCGTGGCCACCAGTGATCGACTCAGCCTGCACGTGGCCCCGCTCTACCATCCCCCGAACGCGCCCGAGCGCGGGCTCGGCGTCTACCTTGTGTTGCCCCCCTCGCTCGTCTGTCGGGAAGCATCGGGGCCATGACCGACATCGCGGAGGGCATCGCCTCCCCGGGACTGCTCTCACCGCTCCTGGCTCGCCTGCGTCACCGGCAGGCCGAGTGCCTCATCCCGGCAGGGCTTCGCTCCGGCCGGATCCTCGATGTGGGCTGTGGCACCTGGCCGGCGTTTCTCGCTCGCACCCGGTTCCGCGAGAAGGACGGGCTCGACCGCCGTTCGCCGAGCGGTGCCGCGCCGCCCGGGATCGAAGTGCGCCAGCACGACGTCGTGACCGGGGGGATACCCTACCCGGGTCGGCATTTTGACGTGGTGGCCCTCCTCGCCCTCGTCGAGCACCTGGCCCCCGAAGCCACCCTCTTCGTGGTGCGAGAGGTGTACCGCGTGCTGCGCGACGGTGGCGTGGCCGTGTTCACCCTGCCGTCCGCCCAGGGAGAGACCCTGCTCCATCTGCTCTCGGCCCTGCGGATCACGAGCCGTGAGCACCACGAGGAGCATCAGGACGTGTACGACCCCGGGAAGCTCCGGACCGTTCTCGTGCGAGCCGGCTTCCCGGACCCACTCGTCGAGGTCGGACGCTTCGAGCTCGGGCTCAACCTCTGGGCGAGGGCGACGAGCCCGGGGTCGCAGACGCGGGGTTGTATGGGAACCCTGACGCCGCTGTCGAAGAGTCCACGATCAGTGTGATTCAGCAGCCGGCTATGTGGCCGCAACCGAGCGAGCATCGGGTGGCTGTACAACCGCCGTGCCCACACCGAGCTCGAAGTCGTCGAAGCGGTTGCAGGTGAACCCCAGGTTGGGGTTGGTGATGCAGCCCAGCGACGCGAGCCGGTGTGAGACTACGAAATCGAAGAAGGCTCGGTTCCAGAGAATGTCGTCTGACACCAGCACGCCGTGCGGGCGCATCAGGCAGCGGGCGACATTGTACTCGAACAACATGTGCGTCCGCGTATGCAGACTGTCGTGGACAAACATGTCAACGGGGTTGTCCACGAGAACGCGCGGCAGCATCACCTTGGCATCAGCCTGGATGTACTCCCACCGGTCGCGATACGCGGGGGGAATCAGGAAGCCCACATCGTCTGGCGCGACTGTGACGCCCATTTGGAGTCGTCCTTCGATGGGTGGAAGATCGATGGAGATCAGCCTCCCGTGGCCGTTGGCCCTGAGGGCTGCCAGGATCCAGCTCGTCATCGAGCCGGTGGCGGTGCCCGTCTCCACAACGACGGAGGGGCGGGTTTCGCGAACGAGCGCGTAGAAAACCACGAGGTTGGCCGTGTTGGCCAGGCGGTCCGCATAGCAACGGTACTTGCGCGCGATGCGGCCGGACTCAACAGCACTACAGTAGCGGTCGCACAAGGGGCCGTCGGATTGGATCTCTTCGCGGTACCGCTCGAGAGGTTGCTGGGGGACGAGGCCGACGAGAGCCATCGCGCGCGGGTAAAAGGAGGTGGGATCAAGGACAGTGTGGCGCGGGAAGAAGAGCCGCTGCACTTGTCGTAAGGGCGTGCGAAGAAGCCATGGATGCCTTCGGTACAGGCTCAACAAGCGCGGGAACTGTCCTAGATCAGTGGCCTGGCCGTTCACGCTCTGCGCTCCGTGGGCTACAGCATCCAGCGGAGAGCTATGCCTGGAACGCATGTCGGGAGTCAAGGAAGGGATGGGAGTCCTCTGGCCGCAACTTCCGTTTTCGCCCGGGTCTGTGCCAATATCCCCAAGGTGGGCCCCCGGGGACAGAGACACCCGTCCGGATGACAGACCTCACCTTCCAGCTGCCTCGCCTGATCTTTTTCGCCTACGGCTCCCTGGCCATTGCGCTTTCTTCGGTGCTACTGGTTCAGTCCCTGGGGCGCGGGCTCGGCGAGCTCGTTCTGTGGTCGGTCGCGTTCGTTGGCGTCGGGGCCTTCTCTGTGCGCCGGCCCCAGCACGCGCCCCTCGTTGCCGGATTCGCGGCGCTCCTTCTGGGGTGGGCGAAGACGCACCACCGTGGCTACACCCTCGACCTGGGTCTGAGCCTCATCGCTTTGTCTGTCGGCCTCTACGTGCTCGACCGGGTGCGCCGGAAGGAACAAGGTCCTTCCCTCGACATCCCGGGGTTTGCGCTCCTGTCGGTGGCCGTCTGGTCGCTGGTCTCGCTGGCATTCACGCTCGTCCGTATCCGCTCCTTCACGCCGGCGCCGGGCTTTGCCTATCGCTACTACCCGTTCAACTCCCTCGGCTTCTCCTCCGAGGAAGCCGTCATCCGCGCCACGATCGGCGCCACCGCGATGTTCGTCTGGTTCGGGCTGTACGAATACGCTCGCTCTGAGAGGATCCGGCGAGAAAGACTCAGCGTCGCCGTCTTCGTGGTGCTCCTGATCAACTTCGCCGCGCTGGTCTGGCAGACGTATGCGGACGAGACATTCCTGCTTCCTCACGGGTTCGCACCAATGGGCCGGCTCAACGGTGTGACGTCCTTCTGCTACGCGCTCGGCGACGTGGCTCTGGCCCTGTATCTGCTCCTGCCGGTATGGGGGTCGTCTCGCGGTGTCCGGGCGGTGTTGACGGTGGGCAGCGTTCTTATGTTGGTGCATTCGGCGAGTGCGAGCGGGAGCCGCACCGCCCTGGTGGCCATATTTGTCGTCACGTTGCTCTGGATCAGTGTCCACGTTCCGCAGCTCTTTCGCGCACGGCGACGTATTGCCGCTTCCCTTTCGCTGGCCGGGGTCGTGACGCTCCTGTCTGTGGGCGCGGTGACGTATCTGGTCACACCCCCTGATGAGGGGAACGCGCTCGGTCGGCTCAGGATGGGTGTCCGAGACTACGGGCTGTACGGGGTCCTCTTCGAGACGCGCCTCAGAAGCTACCCCCTGATTTTTCGGGTGATGGGAGAGTACCCGCTCTCGGGAGTCGGCGCCGGACTGTACCTGGCGGAGGCTAGCAAGCAGCGGGCGTTGCTCATGCCCGAGCTGGAGCTGGCCGAGCAGTATCTGCTGACCTCGTACGCGCCCAACCAGTTCCTCAATACCGGGGTCGAGCTGGGTGTGCCGGCGATGCTCGCCCTCGTCCTCGTCTTCATCTACTTGTTCGTGTCTGCGGCGACGTCCGCGTGGCGGGGGCGATGGCGCGTGGGTTCGGCCGATCTCGCCGTCAGCCTGCTCGCCTTGGGGGGAGCGCTACAGCTCGGACCGTCCTTGTACAACTCGGAGGCACTCGTCTTCTTCTGGCTGATCGTCGGAATGGCCGCGCGTGAGGGCGCCGGCTCCGATCCCGGTGGCCCGCGTGCCCATGCCCGGGTTTCGAGCTCGGCGGCGGCGGCGCTGGTCGTGGGCTCCATCGTGCTCGGCATCGTCGGGCAAGTGATGTCCCGTTCCTCCCTGGCGGTAGAGGACCAGTGGCGGCGTCTTCGGTGGCGTCTGGTGATGGGCATGGAGCCACCCGAGGCGGGCGGGCTGTGGACTCGTCCAGAAGCGACCTTCGTGGTCGACACCACCGCTCCCACGGCCATCGTTCGGTGGCACACGGGAGACCAGGCGGTGCGCGACTACACGGCCGAGGTGTCGTTCTACGTGGACGGAGCCCTGGTGGAGAGATCGCCGGCTGTCTCTGGACGGGTGCGGGAGAGCGTGCTGCCGCTACCCGCGGTGCCGGGATTCAAGAGAATCTCAGTGCGCGTCTCACCGCCCTTCGTCCCCGCTGAGACGTCGGGAGGCGACGACTGGAGGCGCCTCGGAATCTTCATCCATTCCGTGACCCCATGAGGAGACTGGTCCGTCTCGCGGCGGCGGTGGCTCATCTGGGCCCTCGCCGGGCCCTGTTGAACGTCGCGCACCGCTCGTACCGCCGGTTCCGGAGGCTCGAGCGGTACAGCTTCGGGCGTGAGAGCGACCTGACCCTCTCGACGACGAGGATCGCGTTCCTCCATCACGCGGGAGGCTGCTCCTTCCAGGACGGGCGCTTCACAGCGGTTGGCCGGACATTCGCCGTCGGCGATCCCCCCGACTGGCACCCGCCGGCCCCTCTTTTGTGGCTCTTCAACCTGCACTACTTCGCCTACCTGCCCTTCCTTGCTCCGCTACACCGCGCCGCCCTCGTGCGGGATTGGATCGCCCGCTGCCCGCCCCGCACCGGGAGCCCGGCCTGGATGCCGTACACGTTGTCGTTGCGGCTGAGGAACTGGACGAAGAGCCTGCTCGAGACCGAGGCCTGGCCTCCTTCAGATCTGGATCGCGCTCTTGCTTCGATCGCGGCGCAGGCCGACTGCCTCGCCGACACGATCGAGGTCCACCTTGGAGGCAACCATCTTCTCGAAAACGGCCTCACGCTTTGCTTCCTGGCCGAATGCTTCTCCGGACGACAGGTGGAGCGCTGGCGCAAGATCGGCGGGAAAATCCTCGACACGGAGTTTTCCGAGCAGTTCCTGTCGGACGGCGGTCACTTCGAGCGTTCGCCGATGTACCACGGGATCCTCCTCCATGGGCTTCTTGACCTCTTCGCCGTGCTCCGCTCGGGCCCCCTCCGGGAGACTCTCTCGGCGCGCCTGCCCTCTCTGCTCGCCTATGCGCGGCAGCTCCGCCACCCCGACGGAGGCATCGCCCTTTTCAACGACAGCGCCATCGAGATCGCTCCCTCTCCCGAGGACCTCCTGGCCTACGCCGACCTTCTGGGGCTGTCGCCCTCGGACGAGAGGCGAACCTTCCCCGAGACCGGCTACCACGTCTGGAGCGATAGCCGGGACGCATTCCTTCTCGACGCCGGCCCGATCGGGCCCGATTACGTCCCCGCTCATGCGCACGGTGACATCTTCTCGTTCGAGCTGAGCCGAGATGGCGAGAGGCTCGTTGTTGACGGCGGGACCTCAACCTACGAAGAGGGACCGGAGAGGGAATGGGTGCGTTCGACCCGTGCCCACAACACGGTCGAGCTGGACGGTCAAGACCAGTGCGAGTTTTTCGGTGCCTTCCGCGTCGGCCGCCGAGGCCGCCCCCGCGACGTCCGCGTGGAGCTGACGCCGGAGGGTCTGCACGCGGCTGGCTGGCACGACGCCTACCGCCGCCTTCCCGGACGCCCTCGCCACGAGCGGGAGATCTGTTTTCTGCGGCCCGCAGTCCTCCTCGTCTGGGACACGGTCCACTCGGCGCGCGAGCACGAGGCCGTCTCCCGGATCCGTTTCGCACCCGGCGTGACGGTGTCCGTTGACGGGCCGGTCGAAGCCACCGTCGTTGCCGGCGACCGAAAGCTCACGTTTCGTGCGTTTGGCGGGGAGCTCTCCAAGGAGCAGGGGTTCTATGCCCCGCGTTTTGGCCAGAGGCTCCCCTGCGAGGTCATCGCCCTCCAAAGAGGGCGGACGCCAGAGTTCGGTTATGCCCTCGCGGATCGCGACGTGCCGCTGAGCATCGGGCCGGACGGAGCCACGGTGGGGGAGCACACAGTGCCCCGCTGGCCGAGGACCCTTCAGCGGTGAAGATAGGAATCCTCAGCCACTATTTCTGGCCCGAGCCCGGGGCCCCCAGCGCGCGCTTGCTGGAGCTTGGGCGCGAGTGGGTCGCCCTGGGTCACGAGGTTCGTGTCGTCACCAACTTCCCGAACCACCCCACCGGGGTCATCCCCGAATCCTATCGGCGCCGCGGCGTCCTCGTCGAGCAGAAGGACGGTATCAGCATCATCCGTTGCCCGACCTACGCCACGCCCAATCAGGGCTTCGTCCGGCGCACCCTCGGGCATCTGTTCTTCATGACCCAGGCCGTGTGGCATGGCCATGCCCCCCTCCGCGGCGTCGACGTGCTGATCGGCAGCTCTCCCACCCTGTTCTCCGTCGTTGCGGCTTGGCTCCTCTCGCTGCGGTTGGGTGCGCCTTTCGTTTTCGAGGTGCGCGATCTCTGGCCGGCCATATTCGCCGAGCTCGGCGTGCTCAAGAACCGATTCGTCCTCCGATCGCTGGAGGGGCTCGAGATCTTCCTCTATCGGCGGAGCGCCGCCGTGGTGACGGTCACGCGGGGATTCGCCGAGAACATCGAGGGGCGCGGCATCGAGAAGGCGAAGATCCACTTTATCCCGAATGGCGTGGACCTCGAGGCGTTCGAGCCAGGCCCCCCGGACGCGAAGCTGCTGGCGCGGCTCGAGCTCACCGGACGCTTCGTGGTGCTCTACTGCGGCGCCCATGGCATCAGCCACGCGCTCGCGCGGGTGCTCGACGCCGCGGAGCGACTGCAAGACGATTCCGCCGTCCATTTCCTGTTCGTGGGCGAGGGTGCGGAGAAGGGCCGGCTCGTCGAGGACGCGCGGCAACGCGGGCTCGCGAACGTCTCGTTCTTGCCCGCCGTGCCCCGACAGGAGGTGCCCGCCCTCTACCGCAGCGCCGACGTGTGCCTGGTCCCGCTGCGGCGCGTTCCCCTCTTCCGCGCGTTCATCCCCTCGAAGATGTTTGAGATCCTCGCGTGCGGACAGCCCATCATCGCCTCCGTCGAGGGTGAGGCCGCGCGGATCCTGGAGGAGTCCGGAGCGGCTCTGGTCATTCCTCCGGAGGATCCAGGGCTCCTGGCGGAGTCGATCTCACAGCTGCACGCCGACGCCGCTCGGCGCGAGACACTCGCCGGCCGCGGACGGCCTTTCGTAGCTGAATGGTACGACCGGAAGATGCTAGCTGCACGCTACCTCGAGGTGCTCACGACACTGTGAAGAGCCGTGGCCGGGTGACCAAGGGCATCGCCCCAGGGAGCCGCCCGGCTCCGCCAGGAGAACTGCGATGTCGGAGACACGCGGCTCGTCATGGGAGGAGCCTCCTCCCCATCTGCTGATAGAGCGGATGCCGCTCCCAGTCCTGTGGCACATAGAGGTTCAGCAAGAGCGGCACTTCCTCCAGACCGTGAACGCGCCACACGCCAACCACGCAGCTAGCCTGTCGCGCCTCGAGCTTGAAGCCGCGGAAACGCCGTCGCCGCCCGTCGGCCCTCCCCGTCTCATACACCGGAATATAGACCCTGGTTTGCCCTTCCCGGGACAGCGGAATGGCCCTGGTCTCGGTCCACTTGGGCACCGGGGCCGGTGCCTCGTACACGTAGCGCACCGACAGCGGCCCCTCGCACGCCGTGTCGTCGAGCGCGAGCACCAGGTACTGTGTCCGGACACCCGGCGTGTCGTCCGTCTCGGCGGGAGGCGGAACGCCGATCAGGACCCGATGCCTTCCCAAGGGCGTCGTGGTCGTGGAGACGACTTCCAGAGGGGCCCCGAGCAACCGTTGGATCAGCTCAGAGACGCGTCGCTGCTGCCACAAGCGGGTCGCTTCGAGCGCCAGAACCAGGAAGAGGATGCTCGCGGTGAAGAGGAGCAGCCCTCTTGCCGCCGCCCGGCCGACACGGCGCCAACGTTCCACGCTCCAATGGCCCCGGTAAAGGGCCCAGAAGGCCGCAGCCGCCTGGCTCAGTACGACACCAAGTGCCCAGTAGGGAATGACTTGGATGTGAAAGAAGTGGCGCTCCTGGAACATGAGAGATGGGTAACCGGCGAAGTAGAGAACGGCGGCGCCCGCGAAAAGGCCCTTCCTCGGTGCGGCCCCCATGAGCCCCACAATGGCCACCGCGCTGATGGCCACACCGAGACCCGGAACGTTGAGTGGCGCGAGGAGGGTGTGCCGTGCCCCAACGAGGGAGCGGATCAGCACGCTCGAGGTCTGGATCTGACCGGCAGGCTGGAACGCGCTGTCCAACGATCCCATGGCCGCCGCGTAGGCTCGAACAACGGCATCCGCCGGGAACGCGTGGAACACCGTCTGGAGAAGCGACATGCCCGCACGGTCGTAGGGGCCGGCGGCAAGCGGAAGGCGGTGCAAGCCCTCCACGTGCAATCCTATACGCACCGCGTAGCTATTGACGAGATCTCCGACGAAGCCGTCGTCATAGAAGTGACCAAGATCATACAGCGACCGCTCAATCCCGAGAGGTTCGTCAAAGTGCCTCATGAGACCGAGGATTGTGAGGTGTGCGGTGTTGTATCCCTCAGCGATCGTGGAGAGCGCAGGCCACGCCGTGAGAAGGAGAAGTGCAGTGAAAGAGGCGAGCCCAACAGCTCGAGCCCTGAGGTTCCGAAGCGGACCTCCCGAGAGAAAGCAGGACACTGTCAGGACCACGAACGGCACGCAGATCAGGAGGTCGCGACGGAAACAAGTGCCCACACCAACAACAGCCCCGGCGAGGGCGCCAAGGACTGCCAGGCGGCGGGTCGACGGACGCGATTGGAGCATCAACCCGAGCGCGAGCAGGAGCAGTAGGAAGAACGGGGCCTTCGAGTAGTCCCGGAGCTGAGGGAGCATCCGGAGCTGGGGCGCGGCGAAGACGAACAGGATCGTGAAGACGACGGCCCAGATCCGTCCGGATCCGAGTCGGAATATCCCGTAGGCGGCTCCCGCGCTCAATCCGTAGAGAAGCGCAAAGAGTGGACCAAGATTGTCCCAGCTCACGCCTCGCACCCGCCAGATCATGGCCGCGGATCCCAACAGGTAGCGGTAAACGAGTTGGTACTCGGACGGGTCGACGGTCGCCAGCCGCGCCGGTAGGGCGGCGCAGGGAAGGCTGTCCTTTCTCAACGCGAGGAAGTCGTCCAGCGCCGGCGCCTCGTGCTGGCGTACGTCGCGGAAGCCCTGACCGCATGCTTCCAGGACAGCGGGGGCATAGTACTGCTGGTAGAAATGCTGATGGCCCTGGAAGGTCCTCTCGTATTGCCATCCAACCGCAGCGGCCAGCACGGCGAGGAGAAGACCTGCCACGAGGTCTGTGCGCATGACAAGGGAGTCTAACCGAGGTCCATCAGAGCGCGCCGATCGCATTCATCTGACACTGCGATGCCGCCGGCGTCAGTGTGTGGCGCGTGTCGTCGCTCTCGAAATGGCGAACCGACCCAGGCGCGAGGACGGAGGAACGCGGTGTCGGTTGGACGGAGGCTCGAGAACGCTCGGAGGAGCCCGGACGTGTTACAGTGGCAGTCGCTCGGGGATCGGCAGTCAGGGCACATCCAATGACCAGAAGGCCGTGTATTGCCGCCCTCGTCGCCGCCGGGTGCCCTGGAGCGAGCCCGCGCAGTGAGCGGCCGAGCGTCGTCCTCGTCCTGATTGACCAACTGCGGGCGGATCGGCTGGGCATCCACGGATCCACGGACGAGCTGACGCCGTTTCTGGACGAGCTCGGCACTGCCGGCTTCTACTTTCACAACGCACGGGCCGCAGCACCCTGGACCTATCCGTCGACTGTCTCGTTTCACACAGGGTTGTATCCTCAAGGCCACCGTGCGGGCCGCCTCCAGGACTACTGGATTCGGAAGGTGCCGTCTGAAGTCACGACCCTGGCGGAGCGCACTCGGTTTGAAGCCGCGTGTTTCTCCGCACAGCTCGGTCGCAGGTACACATCCCAGGCATACCCCCTCCCCACACCCGAAGGAGGAGAAGCTACCGGACCTCGAGGAGCAGGACCCATTCGGGCGGTTCGGGCCGGCGGACGGGTGGGAGCGGGCGGCCTCGGGCTGGCGTCGTCTGCTGTTCGGCCGCGGCCTGGGCGGTTTTGGCCGGGCAATGGGGATGCCGCAAGGTTTTGGCGTCCACAACACGTACCTCGACGCGCTGAACAACACCGGCGTGCCCGGGGTCCTGTTCTTCGTCGGGTTCTGGATTATGTCGCTTTACCGACTCGCGAGACTCTCCTTCCGCCCGCCTCAGGCCAGTGACTCTTCACCGGTTCCGCCTCTGGGTGTTTTTCTGGCTCTGTTGACCTTGGCCGTTGGACAGCTGTTCACGAGTGTCCAGCCGGACCTACTGGGCACCATGATCGTCTCGGGTCCCCTGTGGCTGGCCATGACGTTGCGGTCGGTGCCACGAGACCCGTACAGCGGGGGCTCTGATGGCGCACCAGGCCGCCGAGACGCCATTGCTTCCTGAGAACGTCTATGGCTCGCAGAAGCGGATTCGTTGGATCGTTCGCCACCTGCGACCGGACGACACGATCGTCGACTTCGGATGCGGCACCGGGGTCATGGTGACCCTTCCGCTGGCTCGGCTTGGCTACCGTGTGCTTGGGCTCGATGAGCACGAGCCGAGTCTGAAGTACGGTCGGGGACGCCTGCGGGCAGAGGGCCTCGACGAGACGATCCTCCGGCAGGGCCGGCTGTCCGAGCTGCCGGCCAGGCCGGACGTCATCATCGCCTCCGAGGTTCTGGAGCATCTCCCGAAACCTGTCCTGTCGGCGGTCATGGATGAGATGCGGGAGCACCTGAAGCCGGGGGGGAAGTTGCTGGTAACGGTTCCCAACGGGTATGGCTGGTTCGAGTTGGAGAGCTTCCTCTGGTATCGCGCCCGCCTCGGTCGGCTGCTCGACTGGGCATTCCTGACCAGGATCATCCCCCGTCTGAAGAAGGTCCTCCTTCGCGTCCCACCCGAGATGCATCCCTCGACGCTCTCCCCTTCGCCCCACGTGCAGCGCTTTACCCTCGCGTCGATCTGCGCGCTCCTGGAGGCGCACGGGTTCAAGGTCCGCGCTGCGACAGGAGGGGTGCTCGTGTGCGGACCGTTCTCGAACCTGGCCTTCACCGGGTTGACCCCGGCGATGCGGCTCAATGCTGCTCTTGGAGCCCGATTTTCTCGGGCAGCCGCGGCCTTCTACGTCTACGCCACCACACCCGCCAGTGGCGAAGACGATCGGGGAGCGTGACGATTTGCTCCTCCTGAGGGCGTTCGTGGCGACGGCGGGCACGCGGCTCATGCTCGCAGCCTTCTCGCTTGCGACCGGAGTGCTGACGGCACGCGTGCTCGGCCCCGAGGGGCGCGGACAGTACTTCCTGGGCGTCACCCTCATGACTCTCGGCGCCCAGCTCGCCACCCTGGGGTTCCACTCGAGCAACACGTACCAGCTGTCGCGACGAGAGGACGCCCTCCGCGGTCTGGTGGCCAACAGCTTCTGGTACTCCGCGGGCGCGGGGGCCGTTCTCGCGGCCGTCCTCGGCTCTCTTCTTGCGGCCGGTTTCTTCCCCGCTCTGGAGGGAGGCCTCGGGGCCGTAGCACTGATCGGAGTGGCGCCCGCTCTCTTTACGATTCTCGCCTCCGGACTCCTGGCGGGCCTGGGACGTTTCGACACCCTCAACCGCTGCGATCTGCTCTCGCGCGGGGTTCTCCTCCTGGTCATGGTGGCTCTGGCTTCGCGGGCCGATCCACTCGTCTTCCTCTCCGCTACCGTGGGCGGTTTCGTCCTGGGCGCCGCCCTGTAACTCAACGCGCTCTGGCGACGAGGAGGCCGTCTCGCACCAGTCGATCGCTCCCTGTTCGTCGAGGCGCTGCAGTACGGCCTGCGCATCTACGCCGCATCGGCACTGGCGTTCATCGTCCTGCGCGCGAACGTCTTTCTGCTGGGCCACGAGCGCGGAGCAACGGAAGTGGGTTCCTCTCCGTGGCCGCACAGATCGGGGATGTCATGACCACGATTCCCGCCGCTCTCGCCCTGGTCCTGTTCCCGGCGCTCGTGCGAAGCGATCGCCGGCGGCTCGTAGCACGCCAGGCGTTGGTGGCGGCTGCCGGCCTGCAGACAGCACTGTGCCTCCTGGCGGCTTTGGTGAGCCCGTACCTGCTCCCCCTCCTGTTTGGACGGGAATTCTCCCCCTCGGTCCCGGTGTTCCTCTGGTCCCTGCCCGGTGTCTTCTTCCTGGGCTTGATTTCGGTGGCGTCGCAGTACCTCGCCGCCGTCGGGTTCCCCTGGTCACTGGTGGGGCTGTGGGCGGGGGCGGCCGCCCTGGTTGTCGCGGCGAGCACGGTTCTCATCCCGCCTCTGGGTGCGGTCGGGGCGGCGGCCCTTTCCGGGACCTATGTGTGTCTGTTCGCCGGGGTACTCGTGCTGGTCCGCCGGAAGGCCCGCGCCGAGGCACGGCTATCCTCGACTTGAGGCGTCCCCCTGGCCTTCGGTCGAGCCTTTGCCGGGCCGAGAGCGTGGCTCGCTGGATCCGCACTCCCCGGGCCGAGCGGGCGCTTCACGCCCCGACTTCACCGTCGATCCAATGGTCGAACCACGCCACGACGTTGTAGAAGGTCCAGACATAGAGGCCGAAATCGGCCTTTCCCTCCCGATGCCGGCGGAGCATGCTCAGGACTCCCTGGCGATTCGCGGGGAAGCGCTCGAAGAACTTCGATGTCTCCAGCTTCGCCTGGACATCGCGTCCGAAATCGCCCCGCAACCACTCCACCATCGGCGCGCCGAATCCCATCTTGGGTCGGTCGATCACGTCGTCGGGGAGCACGCCCCGTAGCGAGTGCTTCAGTAGCTCCTTGGCCCCTCCACGGCCGACCTTGGTCTCCTGGGACAGGTTCATGGTGAACTCGACGAGCTCGTGGTCGAGGAAGGGGACTCTTGGTTCGATGGAGGTCGACATGCCGATCTTGTCCACGCGCATCAGCAGAAGCTCAGGGAGCCGGAGCTTGAACTCCGAGTAGGTCATGCGGGTGAGCATGTCCCCACCCGGCGCCTCGGCGTCGATCCGGTCGAAGAAAGAGCGGGGGACCTCGTAGCTGTCCGCGCGGGCGAAGGAAGGAGGGAGAAGGCCAGAATCGCGCAGCGCCGGTGGCACCCGAAGCGCCTGGAGCCGGCTGCGGTCGACCAGACGCGTCTTGCGGGACTCCGGAAAAACGGTGGCTCCGCTCCAGAACGGCTCTCGGTCGAAACCCGCCCGAGCCACGATATCGAGGTACGCGTCGTGCCGATCGTGCCAACGTGTGAGCCCGACTGCAACCCGGCCCATTCCGCGCCGCACGCTTCGCGGCAGCCGGGAGAACGGCCGCCAGTAGCGCCGATACATGTCCAGATAGGCCATGTACGACCGGTATCCGCAGAACTGCTCGTCGCTGCCCTCGCCTACCTGCACGACGGTCGTGCCGCTATCCCGGACGAGCTTGGAGACGAAATAGAGAGGAATGCAGACCCAATCCGCGATCGGCTCGTCCTGGGAGTAGATGAGGGAAGGCAAGTACTCCTTCATCGCGCGCTCGTCGACCAGGACCTCCCGGTGGTCGGTCTTGAAGTGCTCCGCCACCCGCCGCGCCCACTGCAGCTCGTTCAGATGCTCGTGGTCCGAGAAGCCCACGGTGAAGGTCCGGACGGGCTGGGCGAGCTTGCGACTCATGACAGCCACGTTGGCGGAGGAGTCGATGCCCCCCGAGAGCAGGACTCCGAACGGCACGTCCGACATGAGCCGCTTCTCGACGGCGGACTCGAAGAGCTCCCGGATCCGCCGGCTGGCGAAGTCCTGCCGTGCTGGTGCCGACAGCTCTAGAAGCTCGGCTGCGTCCTCGCCCTGCCCGGGTAACGCGTCCCAGTAGCGCTCGGCCTTGAGCGCAAGCTCCCTGGAGAGGAAGGCCCGATGACCCGCCGGCAGCTTGAAGACACCCCGGAACATGGTGAGAGGGGCGGGGGTCGTGAGGAACGAGAGGTAGTGGTAAGCGGCGAGATCTTCGAGGTCGGCGGTGAGGTCGGGGTGACGCAGCAGTGCCTTGATCTCGGAGCCGAAGAGGAAGGCGTTGGGTGTCCAGGCGAAGTAGAGAGGCTTGATCCCGACCCGGTCTCGGGCCAGGAAGAGCCGGCGGGTGCGCTCGTCCCAGATGCCGATGGCGAACATGCCGTCGAGCTTCTCGACCACTGCGCTGCCCCACTCTTCGTATCCATGAACGATGGTCTCGGTGTCGGAGTGGTCGGTTCGGAAGCGGTGGCCTCGGCCCTCCAGCTCACGGCGGAGCTGGATGTGGTTGTAGATCTCCCCGTTGAAGACCACCTGGACGGTGCCATCCTCGTTGGGCATGGGCTGGTTGGCCGAGGGCGCCAGGTCCACGATGGCGAGGCGGCGGAAGCCGAGGCCAGCCGACCGGTCAGGCGAGAGCCACAGCCCGGCCCCGTCCGGGCCGCGGTGGGCCATCTCGTCTCGCATCCGGGCGAGACGATCGCCGTCCACGGGGCGAGAACGGGACGACGAAACCCAACCGACGATGCCGCACATTCTCTGGGTTGTAGCCCAGGCTCCGCCATGTGTCCACCGCGGCTCCTGGCGAGCGATGTGCCGCCGTGCCACAATCGCGCGGTTGTCCGCCATGAAACGCGACTACAAAGCCGAGAGCCAGAAGCAATGGGATGGGGATCCCTGCGGGGCCGTCACAGCCGAGGGACTCGTCCCGGGGAGCCCGGAATTTTTCGCCAGGATCGAGTCCGAGCGCTACGACATCTACGCCCCGTGGATGCGGGAGGCGATGGGCTTCGGTGCCTACGCCGGCAAACGCGTGCTCGAGATTGGGCCCGGCCTCGGCACCGACCACGCCCAGTTCGCCCGCGCGGGTGCCCGGATGTTCGCTCTCGATCTCGCCCGACGTCACCTGGAGCTCACACGGCAGCGCTTCTCCCACGAGGGGCTGGTGACGCGACCCGTCCATTCGGATGCCGAGAGGCTCCCCTTTCCCGACGCCTCGTTCGACGTGGTGTACTCTTTTGGCGTTCTCCACCACACTCCTGACACAAACGCGGCGGTCAGCGAAGTCCACCGCGTGCTGCGCCCCTCAGGCGTCGCCATCGTCGGTCTCTATCACCGCCACTCGGCTTTCTTTTGGGTCCGGACGATCCTCGTACGGGGCGTGCTCCGCGGGAGGCTGGTCAACCCGGGGTATCGCCGGATTCTCGCCGAAATCGAGCACCGCGCACCGGGCTCGGACGCTGTCCCTCTGGTCAAGGTCTACAGCCGGAGCGAGTGCCGACGGCTTTTCTCCACATTCTCTGAAGCCCGCATCCGGACCGACCACATCGACCTGCCCCACTGCCTGCCCCCGGCTCCGCCCACATCCGGGGCCGCGCGCCGTCGGCTGGAGCGCCTGGGACGGCGGTGGGGGTGGTATGTGACCGTCACGGCGACAAAGTGAGCGAATCGCGCTGGCTTCTCTCGCTGTACCCCCTCTCGACCGAATTGAGGGAGCGGTTGGAGCATCTGATTGGCTCGTCCTTCACCGGGACCTGCTCGGCGACCGAGTTCAAGCGACTGACACCCCTCGGGCTCCTGCGGGCGCTACGGGAGATCCGGGCCGAAGAGCTGTGGCTCGCCGTGAGCGACCACGACTATCAACCGCTCTTGCCGCTGCTGCTTGTCGTGGCGGGGCTCACCCGTGCCCGACGGCTGGTAGTGACGGATTTCGAGGGCCGGCGCTACCGTCGTTCGCCCCTCTCCGTGCGAACAGTGGAGCCGCTGCGCATTCTCTGGGGCTCGGTCCGAGGCCTGGCCGCCGTCGGCGCGGCCCGGCGCGAGGTGTCGGCCCTGCTGCGCCGGGAGCGGGTCCCGATCGCGCGACCTCCTCGCCGGCCTCGCCTCGCCTACCTCAAGACGAATCTCTGGTTCGGGGTACAGGCCGGGGGCTCGGTCGGTCACATCGCCGGGGTGGTCAACGGGCTCGTGCGCCTGGGGTGCCCCACCACTGTCTACGCGGTGGAGGCCTTGCCCATGCTCGACGAGCGAGTGGGCGTGGTCCGTGTGCCCTGCCGTCAGGTGACCGGACTGCCGCTCGACACCGGCCATCAGGCCTTCCAACGTGTCTTCCTGCCCGAGGTCCTGGCAGCGCTTGAACGGGATCGCCCCGACGTGATCTACCAGCGGAACTGCCTCGCGAACTTCGCCGGGGTAGCGCTCTCTCGACGGCTCGGCCTACCCTTTGTCCTCGAGTACAACGGCTCCGAGGTCTGGGCGGCGGAGAAGTGGGGTACCCCACCTCGCTTCCGCGAGCTGGCTCTCGACATCGAGAGGGCCAACCTCCGCCATGCACACCGCATAGTGGTGGTCTCGGCCGTGCTCCGAGAAGAGCTGTTGGGACGCGGCGTCGAGCCCGAGAGAGTCGTTCTGTACCCGAATTGCATCGATCCCCTGGTGTTCGACCCCGGGCGTTTCAGCGTCGCTGACCAGCGGGAGCTGCGTGCGCGATGGGGGATCCCGCCCGAGGCCCTCGTCTGCACCTTCCTGGGCACCTTTGGGCCGTGGCACGGTGTGACCGTTTTCGCCGAGTGCATACGGCATCTGGCCTCGGCGGAGGAGGCCCGAATCCGGGCAGCGGGGTTACGTTTCCTCTTCGTGGGAGACGGTCAGCTCCTGCCACGGGTCCGGGAGATCCTGCGGGCGATTCCGAGCGACCTCTACCACCTCGTGGGTCTTGTCCCCCAGCGCGAGGGCCCCCGCTACCTCGCCGCCTCGGACATCCTGGTCTCGCCCCACGTGCCCAACCCGGATGGCACCCGCTTCTTCGGCTCACCGACCAAGCTGTTCGAATACATGGCCATGGAGCGAGCGATCCTGGCCTCGGACCTCGAGCAGATCGGAGAGGTGCTGGAGGGATCGCACCACGTGGGACGGGACGGAATGCCCCCGTCGTCCTCTTCGCTCGAGCGGAGCCGCGGATTCCTCATCACCCCCGGGTCGGCCGAGGAGCTGGCGCAGGCCATCCTCTATCTGGCGGGCGCCCCGGATGCCCGCCGAATGCTCGGGGCCGCCGCGCGGAAGGAGGCCCTGGCTCGCTACACCTGGTCTCGCCACGTGGAGGCGATCAGGGACAGCCTTGCGACGCTGCCTGCGCCGCCCCACCCCCCCGCTAGGGCGGGTGAGAACCAGCTAGCGGCGGTGGCCCGCCCGTGAAGCACCGCCGTTTGCTCCAGGCTGCGCGGTGGGCTCTCCGCGCCCCCGTGGGCACGCTCGTCAGGAGGCTGGCTCGGGAGGCGGCGGTCGAGGCGGACCGCTTCATCGCTCCCCGTCGGGCCCGGCGCTTCGCCAGGGAGGCGCTCCTGCGCGGCACGGGCTCGACAAGCCTCACGGAGCTGTGGGAACACCTGGCGGCTCGCCCGTTCTACGCCCACACCTCACGCCTGGATCCCCCGACCCTCGAGGCGTGCTGCCCGGGCGACACCGAACGGATCCTGGCCGCGGCTAAGGATGCGGTGGCGCACCGAGTGGACCTTCTCGGCTCCGGCAGCGTGGAGCTGGGAGCATCCATCGAGTGGAGCAGGGACTTCAAGAGCGGCCGGACATGGCCGCGGCGCTTCGTCCGCGACCTGCGACTCGTCTACCCCGACTCCAGCGACGTCAAGGTGCCGTGGGAGCTGTCCCGCCTGCAGTGGCTCGTTCCAGTCGGGCAGGCTTATCTCCTCACTGGCCGCGAGGAGTACGCCGAGGCGGCTCGACGCCTGCTCGACGACTGGATCACCGACAACCCCTACGCGCAGTCCATCAACTGGGCCTCCACCATGGAGGCGGCGATGCGCGTTCTGAGCTGGACGTGGCTGTTCCATGTGTTTCAGGGGAGTCGGGCCTGGGGCGATCCTGGCTTCCGAGAGCGTTTTCTCTGCGGTCTCTTCCTTCACGGCGATTTCACCGAGCGGTACATCGAACACTCCCCGTTGGTCAACGGCAACCACCACACCGCAAATGTGGCCGCTCTTGCGGTAGCGGGGCTCTTCTTCGGCCGGGGGAGAGACCCGGAGCGGTGGCACGAGATCGGGTGGTCGTTTCTCCGCGCGGAGCTGCCGCGCCAGGCCTGCGAGGACGGGGTGGACTTCGAGGCCTCGCTGGCCTACCACAGGTTCGTCCTCGAGCTCTTCCTAGTCCCCGCTCTCTATCGGCGCGCCCTCGGTCTCGAGGTCCCGTCCGAATACTCAGACCGCCTCGGGGCCATGGCGCGCTTTGCCGTCTCCTATTGCCGCATCGACGGGACGTCGCCTCTCTGGGGGGACGCCGACGACGCGCGGGCGCTTCCCCTTGGTGGCCAGGCGACCACCGACCACAGGTACCTCGCGGGGCTGGTGGGCCTTCCTTTCTTGGTACCGGACCTGATCGAGGCCTTCTCCGGCCCGCGGAGCGAGGTGTGCTGGCTACTGGGGCCGGAGGCCGCGGCTCGCCTGCCTACCTCTCCGATCCTTCCCGGTTCGGCGGCCTTTGCGGACGGCGGGTTCTTCGTCATGAGGAACGAAACCGACCACGTCTTCATCGACTGCGGTCCGGTGGGCCTGGCCGGGCGAGGAGGGCACGGCCACAACGACTGCCTGTCTTTCGATGCCGTCCTCGACGGGGTCCACCTCGTGACCGACTGCGGGTGCTTCCTCTACACCGCCTCGCTCGCCGAGAGGCATCGTTTCCGCTCCTCGCAGGCCCACAACAGCCCCATCGTCGATGGAGAGGAGATGAACCGTCTGGACCCGGATCTCCCCTGGAGCCTCGAGTACGACGCCGTCCCCGAACTGCGGCGCTTCGAGACGGGTGCCGAGCGAGACGTCTTCGTCGGCAGCCACTCCGGCTATCACCGGTTGCCATCGGCGGTGAGACCGGTGCGCACGCTCACCCTGGATCACCGACGCCATCGTCTCGAGATTCTCGATGCCTTCGAGGGTGAGGACCACCACCGCTTCGAGATCCCGCTCCATCTCGCCCCCGGAGTGTCTGTCGCGCAGGTCGATGAGGGGAAGCTGAGCCTCTCCTTCGCCCGTCGGCAGTTCACCCTCGACTGGGAGTCGGTGACGGCCTGGAGGTTGGACGTCGGCGAGGGTCGAGCGTCTCCTCGCTACGGGATCGCGGTGCCGATCGTGCGGCTGTGCTGGGTGAGGGAGGGGACCGTGCACACGAGCCTTCGCGTGCGAATCGCACCGGCGATGTCCTCCCCCGGCTAGCGAGCCAGGAATACCGGGAGCGGGCCGGCGCTCGGCCGTTCTGGTCGAGCGTGTCAGAATCACGAGACCCAAGGAGGAGCGGTGCGGCAGGTGGCAGTCAGTGCGGGCGAGGTGCATGTCCTGGATGTTCCGGAGCCAGGTCTCCGTCCGGGAACTGTACTGGTGCGGACCCACCACTCCCTGATCAGCCCCGGCACAGAGAGCGCGTCACTGGGGAGCGGCGGCCGGCGAGAGGGGTTGCTCCTCAAGGCACTGCGGAACCCTCAGCTCGTGCGCAAGGTGTTCCAGCGGGTGTCGAGCCAGGGGCTCGAGAGCACGGCCGCCCTCGTCAAGGCGCGGCTCTCGTCCGAGCAGCCCCTGGGCTACTCCTGCTCCGGGACAGTCGTGGCGGTCGCGCCAGAGGTGGAGCATTTTCGGCCCGGAGACCGGGTCGCGTGCGCGGGTGCGGGTTACGCCAACCACGCGGCCATGAACGTGGTCCCCCAGAACCTGGTGGCCCGGCTGCCCGAGGGAGTGTCGCTCGAAGAGGGGGCGTTCACTACCCTCGGTGCCATCGCTCTTCACGGCGTGCGTCGGTGCGCCCCGACGCTGGGGGAGCGGGTACTGGTTCTCGGACTTGGCCTCCTGGGACAGATCACGTGTCAGCTTCTCCGCGCCTCCGGCGCCGTGGCCATCGGGGTCGATCTGCGGCCGGACCGACTGGAGAGGGCTCTCTCGCTCGGGCTTGGAGTGGGATTCGCGGCGGGCGAGCGTGACCTGGCGGCCGGCGTGCTCGAGCGGACCGAAGGTCGTGGGGCCGACGCGGTTATCGTGACCGCTGCCGGCGGCAATCCCGGCCTGCTCAACCAGGCCTTCGAGGCCTGCCGCCGCAAGGCTCGGGTCGTCCTGGTCGGCGACGTGCCGATCCGTATCCAGCGCGATCGGATCTACAAAAAGGAGATCGATTTCCTGATCTCGACCTCGTACGGTCCGGGCCGCTACGACCCGGAGTACGAGGAGAAGGGCCACGACTATCCCCTCGCCTACGTGCGCTGGACCGAGGGGCGCAACCTCGGGGAGGTCCTGCGGCTCATGGCGGACGGGACGCTCAGAGTGAAACCCCTGATCGACTCCCGCCATGCCGTAGAGGATGCGCCGGTCGCCTACGAAGCCCTCGTCTCCGAAGAGCGGCCGATTGGAGTCCTGCTCGACTACTCCACGGAGGACACCGAGCTCGAGACCACACCGGGAAGATGGTACGGGATCCGGCGTGCCGCACCGAGCCCGCGCGCGGAAGCGATCGCAGTGGGCGTGATCGGCTGTGGAGGCTACTTCCGGGGCACACTCCTTCCGCTTCTTCGGAAACACGACGGTTTCTCGCTCGCCGTGGCCTGTGCCCGGAACCCCCTCACGGTTCGATCCGCCGTCGAGCGGGACGGTTTCGCCAGGGGCACCACCGACTACCGGGAGCTGCTCGCCGACGCCTCGGTGCGCCTCGTGTACATTGCGACCCGCCACGACCAGCACTACGCGCTGGCCCGGGCCGCGGTCGAGGCAGGAAAGGCCGTGTTCGTGGAGAAACCGATGACCCTCACTGCCGCGGAGGGTCGCGAGCTCGCAGACCTCGTGCGGGCGCAGGGGGCGCTCCTCACCGTGGGGTTCAACCGCCGCTTCTCACCCCACATCCAACGACTCAGGGAGTGCCTCCGGCCCATCGCCGGGCCGAAGGCCATGGTCTATCGGGTGGACGCGGGGCCGTTGCCTCCAGAGCATTGGCTCCTCGACCCCCGGGAGGGTGGCGGGCGGCTCCTCGGAGAGGGTGTGCATTTTTTCGATCTCCTGGCCTTCCTGGCGGACGAGGAGGTCGTCGAGGTCCGCGCGGTGGGGCCTCAGACTCCGGCCCGCAATGAGGCGGTCGTGACCCTCCGCTTTGCCGACGGCTCCGTGGGCACGCTCATCTACACCGCCGCCGGATCCACCGGCGCGGGCAAGGAGAGGCTCGAGGTCTTTGCCGGGGGGACGACCTTCGTCATGGACGACTTCCGCCGACTCGACATCTACGGCACCGCGGGCCCGGGGCTCCGTACGAGAACGCTCGAAAAGGGGCAACGCGAGCAGCTGGAGAACGTGTACCGGTCGTTGCGCGGCGAGGGAGACTTGCTGGTGACGGCGGAGGATGGTTGGCGGGCGACCTGGTGCGCAGAACGGGCGGTGGGGGGCGAGGCGAGCCACACGGCCCCGACCAACGATTGAGGCTCGCCGTGGCAAGTCACGAGGACGACGCGCTCAAGACCTCGGTGAAGTCCTTCTGGGAAAAAACACCCTGCGGCACACGAGACATCGGAGCCGTAGAAGGGTCGCGGGCCTTCTTCGACCGGATCGAGTTCGACCGGATCGAGCGCGAGCCCTTCATCGGGCGCTTTGCCCGCTTCGGAAAGCGGCGGGGACAGCGCGTGCTCGAGGTCGGGGTCGGAGTCGGGACCGACTTCGTCCGCTTCGCCCGAGCCGGGGCACGGTTGACTGGGGTCGACCTCACGGAGCACGGCGTGGAGCTCGCGAGGCAGCGCCTGACCCTCGAAGGACTCGAGGCGGAGGTGCGACGCGCCGACGCGGAGAGTCTCCCCTTCACCGACGGCTCCTTTGATTTCGTGTACTCCTGGGGAGTGATCCACCACACCCCCGACCCCGCCCGGGCTGCGGCGGAGATCGTCCGCGTCACCCGGCCGGGAGGCGAGGTCTGCGTCATGGTGTACCACCGGCACTCGCTCGTGGGTCTGCAATGCTGGATCCTGAACGCGTTGCTGCGCGGGAAGCCCTGGCGGAGCTTCTCCGACGTGATCGCGCACCACATGGAAAGCCCGGGGACCCGCGCTTTCAGCATCGAGGAGGCCGGGCGATTGTTCCCCGGCCTCGAGAGGCTCTCCGTCACCACGGTCGTGACCCTGTACGACATACGCTTGACCCGGTCGTTCTACCTGCCGCGCGCGTTCTCAGCGGTCGTGCCCGACCGGGTCGGGTGGTTCCTGGTGGTGCAGGGCATCAAGCCGATCGCCGGCGAGGGCGGAGCGAGCGGGGAATAGTGAGCCCGGCCTCCTGGACGCACGGGGTTTAGAGCTGGGCTACGTTGAGAGAGTCGCGGTACACTGCCGCGGAATTCGGATTGGTGGCGGTGGCGCGTGGCGGACCTGGCAGTGGGAGCTTCTCTGAGTAGCGGCAGCAAAGGCAGCAAGCTCGGACTTGGATCGGTGGCGCTGGCCTTCCTGAAAGGCCAGCGGTTGCTCGTGCTACCCCTCGTGGTTCTGGCATCCTTCGTAGCGGGAGTCGATGTTCTCTCGGTCGGGCTCGTGATCGCCCTGGTGAGCTCGCTCGCCGGGCCGGGACAAGCAGTCCCAGTTGAGGGGGTGCTTGGAGCATGGCAGCAGGCGTGGGAGAAGTTGGCCGCAGGCCGGGAGATCCCGATGCTCGCGGCCGCGATGATCCTGGTGGCGATCGTCACCTTCACTGTGCGTTTTCTCTACTCCCTGACTGTCACCGCGCTTCACATCCGCGTGAACGCCGCGATCAAGGAAGCCCTGCTCACAGAGATGTTCCACATGGACCTTCTCGCGTTCCAGGCATACAGATCGGCGGATCTGCACACATACATCGGACCCCACAGCAACAACGTCGGGGAGATGATCAACCAGGCCATCACGCCGCTCCCCAAGGCCTTCGGCCTCCTGGCTCTTCTGGCGCTCTCGCTGTCGCTAAGCGTGAAGATGACCGTTCTCTCTCTGGTGTTGTTCGCGGCGGTCGGACTGGCGATGCGGGTTCTCTTTCGGATGCAGGAGCGGATCGGGCGGCGCTTCAAGGAGGCCGTCAAACAGCTGAACTTCCACTCCCTGGAGGCTCTCCAGGGCTACAAGACCATCCGGCTGTTCTCCCGCGAGGATTTCTTCAGCCAGCGCATTCGTGCGGCCTTTCTCGAGGTCAACGCGATCGTGCGCCGTAAGTACATCCTGTTGGGCCTGGGCCCATCCCTCAACGAAGCTGCAGCGCTGGGAATGGCCGCCGTGATTCTGCTGCTCTTCGGCTGGCTGGTTCCCGGCGACCGCTCGGTGAGCGTCGCCTACTTGACGTTCTTCTACATACTCCTGCGCATGACGGGGCATGCCAGCGCGCTCCTGAACATCCGTGCCGCCATCTCAGTCACTCTCCCGACGTCCCGCGACCTACTGGCCTTTCTCCGCAGCCAGCACCATCGGTCCATCCCACAAGGATCTCGAACGACAGCAGTGCTGGAGGAACGGCTCGAGTTCCGAGATGTGGGCTTCGCCTACTCACGGGCGGATGGATTCGCTCTGCAGGGCATCAATCTCTCCGTCGCTCGTGGGCAGCAAATCGGCATCACAGGGGTGTCGGGCTCGGGAAAGAGTACGCTCGTGGATCTCCTTCTTCGAGTACTCGACCCGACCCAAGGCGAGATCCTACTGGACGGAATCCCACAGCGTGAGTTCAGCCTCTCCGGTTGGCGCAGCCTCTTCGCGGTCGTGCCCCAGGATTCGTTCCTCCTGAACGGAACACTCGCGGAGAACATCCGGTTTGGGAACGAAGCCCTTCCCTACGAGGATCTGTGCGAGGCAGCTCGCTCCGCAATGATTCTCGACTTCATCGAGGAGCTTCCGGGAGGCTTCGATACCGTCGTTGGAGACCGTGGCGTGCGCCTGTCGGGCGGGCAGCGTCAACGGGTCGCCATCGCGAGAGCACTCGCAAACCAGCGTAGCGTCATCATCTTCGACGAAGCTACGAGCTCCCTCGACAGCATCGCCGAGAAGAGCGTACAGGCTTCCATCGACAACCTCCCGGAGCAGGTGACGAGCGTGATGATCGCCCATCGCCTGTCAACCCTGCGCAACTGCGATCTGATTGCCGTCATGCAAGAGGGCGCCATCGTAGAGGCGGGAACGATCACGGAGCTCACTCGGGCCGGTGGCGTGTTCGGCACGCTCCTGCGCGAGCAAGGACTCCACTGGGAGCTGGGTGAGGAGCCACAGTGACCCGCGATCCCCCGGACACGTCCGGCAGGATCCGTCTGTCCGGCCCGGACACCAGAGTCCCGCTGCTTGCCCATGGATCTACTGGCTACTATCCTCAGGGGCGAGGCAGAGCGGGCTCGACTGCTCCGAGCCCGACGATTCGCCGGAGCGCCAGGTTGACACAGGCAAGGACGAGCGGGGAGATTGAAAATGGGGCCTCTGGCGGACTCGTTGGGAGGGCGGAGTACTGGGCGCGGATCGCCCTTTCCAAGGGCTGGGTGGAAGAGTGGGTTCAAGGAGCCATCTATCCCTCGGAGATGGTCTTTTTTCTCGCTCGCTGCGAGCAATCCAACGTGGCCTCCGTCATCGAGTCGGGCCGACAGGATGGATTTTCCACAGCGATTCTGGGCGAATACGCCCGGCGGCGAGGCGTCCGGGTCTTTTCGATCGACTATGAGCAGGACGCGGATCGGGCCGCCCGCTGCCGCGAAAGGCTTGCCGTCTATCCCGAGCTCCATCTGCTTCGGGGCGACGCCAACACCCTGATCGGACAGCTCGTTCGGCAGGAGGCTCCGCGGCGAACCGCCCTCCTGGCGGATGGGCCGAAGGGGTTCTGGGCTCTGGCGCTGATGTCCGCTGCTGCCGCCCAAGGCTCCGTGACCGCGATAGCGTTGCACAACCTCGGCCCGCGCCAACCCGCCACACCCTACGTCGAGGGTCTCGCTCCCGAGCCGCTCTACTACGAGGAGTCCCTCGACAACCCTGGCAGCGCCTGGCGCGAGCTCAAATCCGCCGAGGACCGCTTCTGTGCGAAGAGCGCCCAGGGAGCGTTGTCACACTCCAGCCTGGGAGTCATGGTGCTCTCCGACAGCGTGCGGCACCGTCTCGCCTGGGCGATCCATCCCGGCTTCAAGCTCTTCCAGCCGCCGCTCGTCCGTTTGGGATGGGGGCTGGGGCTCTTCAGGGCCACCGGCTGGCTGTTCAGCCTCTCCTTTCGGTTTCTGGCCTAGCGAATGCGGACTTTCGTCATCGCCGAGGTCGGTTCCGTTCACGACGGAAGCTTCGGGAACGCCCTCCGTCTCGTGGACGCTGCCGCCCAGTGCGGAGTTGATGCGGTGAAGTTTCAGACCCACATCGCCAGTGCCGAAACGCTTCCCGCGGCCCCCAACCCACCCTACTTCGACGGCGAGGAGCGCGCCGCCTACTTTGAGCGCACCGCTTTTTCTCTTGAGCAATGGTCACGCATAAAATCGCACTGCGAAGAGCGAGGCGTGCTCTTTCTCTCCTCACCGTTCTCGGAGGAGGCGGTGGATCTGCTGGAGCGGATCGGGCTCCTCCGCTACAAGATCCCCTCGGGGGAGGTGACGAACCTTCCGCTGCTGGAGAAGATCGCCCAGTTGGACAAACCCATACTGCTGTCGTCAGGAATGAGCACCTGGGAAGAGCTGGACCGCGCCGTCGCCGCAATACGACGCCACCATTCGCAGTTGACCCTCCTCCAGTGCACCTCCGAGTACCCCTGCCCGTACGAGCGAGTTGGCCTGAACGTCATGCTGGGGATGAAGGACCGCTATGGTCTGCCGGTTGGGCTCTCGGACCACACGCTCACGTCGTATGCGAGCCTGGCCGCCGTGGCGCTTGGCGCCTCGGTGGTGGAGAGGCACATGACCTTCAGCAGGAAGATGTACGGGAGCGACGCTCAACACTCGATGGAGCTGCCCGAGATGACCGATCTCGTAAGCGGTATTCGGGCAATCGAAGAAATGCGAGATACCGTCGTCGACAAGAGCGACATCAGCCATCTCCAGAACATGAAGAAGGTCTTCGAGAAGAGCATCGTGACCACGGTGTTGGTGCCCGCGGGAGCCCCCCTGACGAGGCAGATGTTGGCGAGCAGGAAGCCAGGAACGGGTATCTCGGCGGCCGATATCGAAGACGTCGTGGGGCGGCGGGCTCGGCGTGATCTGCCGGCGAATACTCTGCTCGAGCCATCCGATCTGGTGGAGAGCGAGTGACGTGAAGAAGGTCTGCGTCGTCGTCGGCAGCCGGGCCAACTACGGCAGCATCAAGTCGGCACTGCGCGCCATCAAGGCCCATCCGCATCTGGAGCTACAGGTGGTGGCTTGCGCCTCGGCGCTCCTGGACCGATATGGCTCAGCCGTCCATGTGCTGGAGCGCGACGGCTTCGCTCCGGACGCCTGCATTTATATGCTGATCGAAGGCGAAACCCCGGCCACCATGGCGAAATCCACGGGACTAGCCCTGCTGGAGCTGCCGACGGCCTTCGAGACGCTTCGTCCGGACGTCGTCCTCACCGTGGGCGACCGCTTCGAAACGATGGCCACCACACTGGCTGCCACCTACATGAACATCGCGCTGGCCCACACCATGGGCGGCGAGGTCTCCGGCAACATCGACGAAAGCATCCGACACGCCGTTACGAAGTTCGCGCATCTCCATTTCCCCGCCTGCAACGACGCACGGGAGCGCATCATCCGTCTGGGGGAGCGACCCGAGGACGTCCACCAGGTCGGCTGTCCCCGGATCGATCTCGTGGCCGAGGTCCTCGAGGCGAGTCGCAACGGCCTGGGTCCCGACCTGTTCGCCGAGGGCGTTGGAGGAGCCTTCGACCTGGCCCAGCCGTTTCTACTGGTGTCGCAGCATCCGGTTACGACGGAATATGGCCAGGGGGAGCAGCAGATCAGCGCGACGCTGTCGGCGATCGAGGGCCTCGGGATGCCGACGATCGGGCTGTGGCCGAATGCCGACGCCGGGTCCGAGGACGTTGCCCGCGGCATCCGGAAATTTCGGGAGCATCACGACGATTCGAAGATCCATTTTTTCAAGAACCTCCCCCCCGAGGTCTACATCGAGCTGATGCGCTCCACGGCCTGCATCGTCGGCAACTCGAGCAGCGCCATCCGCGAAGGCGCCTTCATCGGTACACCAGCCGTCAACCTCGGCAACCGGCAATGTGGCCGTCAGCGTGGGCGCAATGTCATGGACATGGACCACAATGAGACCGCTATCGCGGAGGCAGTGGCCCAACAGATCGAGCACGGCCCCTACCCCTCAGAGCCAATATACGGAGATGGCCACGCGGGGAAGCGGATCGCCGATGTGCTCGCGACAGGCACCTGGCGACTCGAGAAACGGATCACGTACTGATGAACGTCCTTGGCCTGATCCCGGCTCGCGGCGGGTCCAAGGGCATACCCAGGAAGAACTTGGCTGCGCTGGCGGGTCGGCCGCTCATCGCCTACTCGTGTGAGGCGGCGCGGCGGAGCAAACGCCTGACCCGGGTCATCGTGAGCACCGATGATCCGGAGATCGCCGCAACCGCAGGGGACCTCGGCATCGAGGTGCCATTCGTACGCCCGTCGGACATTTCCGGCGACACGACACCCATGGTCGTCGTCATGCGTCACGCAGTCGAGGCGTGCGCGGCGGACGGCTGGGGCGCCGACGCCGTGGTCCTGCTGCAGCCCACCTCGCCCCTTCGCCGCGCGGAGCACATCGACCGTGCGGTGGACGTCCTCGGCGAAACCGGGGCCGAGACCGTCGTCAGCGTGGTTCGTGTCCCGCATCAGTTCGAGCCAGGCTCGCTGCTCGTCCAAGACGAGGAGGGAAGGCTGAAACCCGTAGCCGAAGGACCTCTCGTGCTCCGACGGCAGGACAAGCCAGCCCTCTTCGCGAGGAACGGCCCCGCCGTACTCGCTGTCCGTACGGAGCTTCTGCTGGAAGACAAGTTGTACGGTGACGTCGTTCGGGCCCTCGAGATGAGTGCCAGCGAGTCTCTGGATGTGGATGACCCCGAGGACCTGGCCCTCGCGGAGTACTGGCTCGCACAGCGGCCGTGGGAGACGGGTGATCGCTAACTCGGCTGCAGTCAGCACATCTCGACTCCCGGGTAGCGGAGGCCGTGAGTTGAAGCCCACGCCGACGGCGAGAGGAGAGTAGCCGAGGTGCGAGAACGGATCGCAGCCGTGCTTCGTCGGCTTGGTCTGGATCAGTACGCTCACCGCGGCTGGCAGGTGGTGCGCACAAGCTTCGACGCCACCGATCGTGCATTGAACACAGCGCTTCGAGAGGACTACCAGCGGGCCGGGGGGGCCTTCCGGCGAATGAGTGAGGGCGCTCCGACGGGCGATCCGGACCGACGCGCCCTCTTTGTTTGCAGCATGACGACCGCCTTCGGACGCAAGCTCGAAGGGGTCCTTTCCCTGGTGACGCGCCTCGCGGGTCTCACGCCACACTTTCTCGAGCTGGGCCACGACCCCTGGGGACCCCGATACCATGGGCTCTTCGGCCCCATGCCTCACCACTACCTCAGACGTTTCCAGCTAGCGAAGAAACCTCCGCCTGACGCTCCCGGGGTCTCCGAGTTCGAACGACTCGGGCGGTCTGTGCAGGAGCTGATTGCCCTGTCCTATCGCCGAGTCGACATTGGTCGCGTAGCCCTGTCGAACTGCTTGACTCGAAACAAGTTCAATCGCCTCGACATCGAGGCTTCGGAGACACGTCAGGAGATCGGCGCCGATCTACGGCGCGCTCAGCACAATGTGCGAGCGGCGGAGGCGCTGCTCGATGAGATGCGTCCGAGCGTGCTGCTTCTTCTCGAGAAGGGGCTGTCTCCGGCCGCAGAGGTCGTCGGGGTTGCCCTCGCGCGGGACATTCCGGTGATCCAGTACGTTGGCTCCCAGAGAATGGATTCATACGTCTTCAAGCGCTTTAGATACGAGGGTCGGCACCAACATCCGTTTTCCCTCAGCCCTAAAAGCTGGTCTCGGGCTCGGACGATCGGCTGGGATGAGAGACAGGACGCGGCTCTGATGCAAGACCTTGCAGAGAGCTACGTTTCCGGAACGTGGTTCAACCGAAAGTTTCTTCATCAGGGGAAGTCCATCAAGGGTTCCGACGTGGTCAGGAAGCAGCTCGACCTCGACCCCCGCAAGAAGACAGCAACTGTGTTCTCGCACGTCTTGTGGGACGCGACCTTCTTCTACGGCGAAGGGCTGTTCGACGATTACGAGACGTGGCTCTGTGAAACTGTCAAGGCGGCCTGTGCCAACCCTCGACTGAATTGGATCATCAAGCTCCATCCCGATCTGGTCTGGAAGCTCCAACACGAACGCTTCTCGGGGGAGCTCCGGGATGTCCTCGCGATGCGCAGCGCAGTTGGGGCGCTGCCTCCCCACGTCAAGATAGTGCTGCCAGATACTGATATCTCGACGTACTCGTTCTTCCCGCTGACCGACTACTGCGTTACCGTCCGAGGCACCATCGGCATCGAGATGGCCTGCCACGGCGTCCCGGTGGTCACTGCCGGGACCGGCCGGTACTCCGGGCTGGGCTTTACGATAGACTCCGTGTCCGCGGCGGATTACCTGAGCAGGCTCGCCAGCCTGGAGAAGCAGCCCCCCCTGGGTGCCGAAAGGACGCGGCTGGCCCAGCAGTTCGCCCACACCCTGTTCAACCTGCGCCCCTGGCGCGCGACCACATTCGAGATGGTCAAGATGGCTATTGAAGACGTGGTTCACCCTTTGGCGACCAACCTGGAGCCGCGGGTCAGCACCTTTACGGAGTTCGAGGCGGCGCGGGACACGCAGCAGCTGGCGACGTGGATCGCCTCCGACGAAGCCGACTATCTTGACATTGAAGCCTCCGGGGCGGGATGATGCCAAGCTCGCCGGGGCCGCAGCTCCAAAACCACGAAGAAGGAAGCTCGTTGATCGCTGTGCACGAGGCTGATCCACAAGACGGCGCGGCCCAGGGGCACCTGCTGCCAGGCTGCGTTTGGGCGCTCGCCGCCGCCTTCGAATGAGGGTACTCGTCACCGGCGGCGCGGGCTTCATCGGCTCGAACCTGGTCGACTACCTGTCCCGCCTTCCGGACGTCAGCGTTGCAGTTCTGGACGACTTCTCGGCAAGCACCCCGGAGCTCCTCGAGGGTTTCGCCGTCGACATCATCCGAGGTGATGTCCGGGACACCGTCGACGTCAATCGAGCCCTCGAGGGTGTCGATGGCGTCATTCACCTGGCCGCGCACACCAGGGTGATCGCGTCGGTCGAGGAGCCCGAGACCGACTTCAGTATCAACGTGGAGGGCACGTTCCGGTTGCTCAGGGCCGTCGCTGAGCACGGAATCCAGCGATTTGTGTTCGCCTCCACGGGTGGAGCGATCCTCGGGGAGGTCACTCCCCCGGTTCACGAGAACATGCCGCCGAGACCCGTCTCCCCGTACGGAGCAGCCAAGCTGGCTGGGGAGGGGTACTGCAGCGCCTTCGCGGGCTCCTACGGTATGCGGACGGTGAGCCTGCGCTTCTCCAATGTCTATGGCCCCCGCTCCCACCGCAAAGGCAGCGTCATCGCGCACTTCCTGAAGCAGATTCTTCGACGCCGCGCGCTCTCAGTGTTCGGCGATGGATCACAGACGCGCGATTTCGTGTACGTAGAAGACCTTTGCGCGGTCATCTGGCGGGCCTTCAAGGTCGCTCCCAAGGGAAGCTGCTTTCAGCTTGGCAGCGGCGTTGGGACGAGCGTGAACGCCCTGATAGGGCTGATTCGCAAGACGGTGGGCCCTGGCTATCCTTTCGAGGTTGAATATCTGCCGTTTCGACAAGGCGAGATCAAGCACACGTACTCAGACATCTCGCGAGCCCGCGACCACTTGCAGTTCGTGCCTAGTACCTCGCTCGAGACCGGGCTTGCCGAGACATGGAGATGGCTCGCGGCACATTCGCAAGGATCGGAGGACCGCGAAACGGCGCGTCCCCAATGACCAGAGAGCACCTTCGTCGGTGTCCGCTTTGCGGGGGCAGAGGCTGGTTCGAGGTCCGAACCCTGCCGACGGCACCGATCTCATCCTACTGGAGCCGGATCGGCGTCGACCTGGATACAGAGTATTCGCCCTGGCCTCTGGAGTTCTCCCAACATCAGTGCGTTCACTGCGGTGTGCACTCCTACTCGCCAATGGTGGTCGGGAAACCGTTCCTCTACGCATCCCTCGCCGCCCAGAACTGGTACTACCCGGGCGTGAAATGGGAGTTCATCGACGTCCTTCAGTTCCTGTCCGGCAGGGGCATCGGGAAACTCCTCGAGTTTGGATGCGGCCGGGGGCGTTTCTTGAGCGCTGCTCGCCACGTGATCCCGACGGCCGTGGGCGTCGAGTTCAATCCCGACGCGGTGATCGCCTGCCTCGGGCAGGGTCTGGACGTGCGAGAGGAGCTGCCGGAAGACGGAGACGGCCAATTCGATTGCGTGACAGCGTTCCAGGTACTCGAGCACCTGGCTGATCCACAAACAGTCCTGGATAGGCTCATCAACCTGATTGCGCCCGGCGGGTGGCTGGTGCTGTCAGTGCCGAACCAGGACGGGCCGCTCGCTGATCTTCGGCTCAATTTCCTCAACCAACCTCCCCATCACGTCACGCTTTGGCCCCGAACGGCTCTCGAGTGGGTCGCTCAGCGGTTCCACCTGGAGTTCGCCGCGTATCGCCGAGAGCCGCTGAGTCATCAGCTTTTCGCGACCTGGGTTTCGGAACGATCCGAGCAGCTGTGCTCGGATCTCACCGGACTGCGACGAGTTGGGCGGGCCCCGCTGCGCATCGCATTCAGGACGTTCGCAGCCCTCGCCTTTCCGTTCGCAGGCGATCGGCTTTCAGGTCACACCCACGTCGCCTACCTCAGAAAGAGCTAACGAGCGACGGGACGCAGAAATGAGCTCTCGAGCTGCCCACGGCGGAGCCAGCGTTGCCTACGGGACCGTTCTGGACTCCGGTTACATTCTTCGAGCACTGGCACTCTACTATTCCTTCGCCTCGCACGTGAGGAGCGGCACGTTCCACTTCTTCTGCGTCGACGCCGCAGCGGCTGAAACACTCCAACAGCTTCACCTGGAGCGGGCTCATATCGTTGCGGCTGAAGATTTCGTGTCGGAGCGGTTGGAGGCGGCTCGGGTCCGCTTGCGTGTCCCCGAATTCTGTTGGAGCTGCAAGCCCTTGGTGGTTGGCAACCTCCTTGCCAGCCAACCGACCATCACCTGGGCGGTCTACCTCGACGCAGACATGGCCTTTTTCTCTGACCCCGTCCATGTCTTCCCGGCCGATCCGCGGGTGTTCGGCCTGCTCACTCCCCACCACTTCACGGCCGACTTCAAGCATTGGGAGTCACAAATCGGTACTCGCAATGGCGGATTCGCGGCCTTTCGTCGGTCCCCGGAGACCCTCGCCGTCCTGGACTGGTGGCTCCACGCGTGCCTCGCACGCCCAGACCTTCACGAGAGGAGGGGAGAGACTTTCGATCAGAAAATCTTCGACCAGATGGGCGCCGATCACTACGGAATCCAGGACGCCTCCGACATCGGAGTCAACGCGGCGCCCTGGAACATTGCCGGGCGTCGGATCGTTACAGAGAAGGGACTGTCCTTCGTCGACGGGCATGCGCTGGCCCTTTACCACTTCCAGGGCCTGAAGGTGCTTCATCCTCGACTCGTCGATCTCTACGCGGCCAGCTGGAAGATGCCGCGGTCCGTCAAGCGATCGATCTATGAGCCCTACGTGGCGCTGCTGCGACGCGCCCAGCGGCAGCTGGCTGCCGAAGCGCCCGACCATCTCCCCTCCGTCGACCGCTTCAACAAGTCGCCCCGGGCTCTGGCGGGAGCACTCAAGGAAGCGCTTCTAGGGAGACGCCACTTCCGCCTTCTTCGCCCGTGACTGACCCAGGCGCTCTCCTTCTTCCCGAACCCAGAGGGAGGTGCAGGGGATCTTCGTCCGGTCGCACCGGTCCGCGTACTTTCGAGCGATATCGATGATCTCCGTCATGAGTCCGTCGTGGAGGAGGATCGGCTCGAGGCCCAGATCGAGCAGCTGCCGGTTCTCGACCCGGAGCTCGTTCTCGTCTGCTTCTTTCCTCGGGTTCTTGACTTTTTCGATCGTGGCGCCGGTCATGTCAGCGATCATCGCCGCGAGCTCGCGCACCCGGTGAGTCTCCGTCATCTGATTGAGGATGCGAACGCGCTCTCCTCGAGCCGGGGGCTTCTCGCAGGCGAGCTGGATGCAGCGGACCGTGTCCTGGATGTGAATGAAGGCCCGTGTCTGGCCGCCGGTGCCGTGAACCGTCAGCGGGTATTTTACCGCGGCCTGCATCAGGAACCGATTCAGCACCGTACCGTAGTCACCGTCGTAGTCGAAACGGTTGATCAGCCTCTCATCCTGCGCCGTCTCAGATGTCTGGGTCCCCCAGACGACACCCTGATGAAGATCGGTGACCCTGACCTTGTCGTTCCTGTTGTAGAACGCGAAAAGGAGCTGATCCTGGGTCTTGGTCATGTGATAGATGCTTCCCGGGTAGGCAGGGTGGAGGATCTCCTGAGTGACCGTCTCGCCATCCTCCGTGTCGATCTTCACGCGAAGGTATCCTTCGGGGATCTTTGTGCCGGACGTCCCGTATCCGTACACACCCATGGTCCCGAGGTGAACGAGGTGGATGTCGCCCCCGGACTCGACGATGGCTGCCAGGACGTTGTTCGTTGCGTTGATGTTGTTGTCGACGGTGTACCGTTTGTGCCAGGACGACTTCATGGAATACGGCGCGGCACGCTGCTCCGCGAGATGGACGACCGCGTCTGGCTTGAAGTCTCCGAACAGGCTGAGGAGCCTGTGATAGTGCTGCGAGATATTGAACTTTAAGAAGTCGACCTGCTTGCCCGATACCTCTCGCCATGCGCTCAGTCGAGCCCCTAACGGAGTGATCGGGGTCAGGGAGCTGACCTCGAGCTCGTTGTCTATGTTGCGCCGGGACAGATTGTCGACAATGACGACTTCGTGGCCTGCGGCAGAGAGATGCAGGGCCGTAGGCCACCCGCAGAAGCCGTCTCCACCTAACACAATGATCTTCATGCGCGTATGCCGCCTTGAATCGAAAGCAGGAAGGCCTTGATCTCCAACCGACGTTCAGATTACCAATACCCGAAAAGCGTCCGCGGCGCAAGATTGCGGCGCTCGTTCAGGCCTGAGACAGCTCTCCAAGCCGATGTCTTAGGCCCGCGCGAATCGCCAGCTTCCGGCGCTTCGGCCGGAACACGACGTGACAGTTACACTCGCGCTTCGTGTGGCGTAGACTCGGGGGCCAGGTCTGCATCATGTTTGTGTGCGGTCGGGAACCCCATCGGACGAATCCCAAAAGGCTGGGATCTCTTGCATGAGCCTGCGCCTCATGAGGATGCGGCAGAGGAAGCCATAGGGCTCACCCAGGCCAGACCAATCCAGCCAGATGGCCAGAGGCTTGAGAGCGAGCTTGACCCAGCCTGGCAAATGGCGCCGCATTCTCACAGCCAAGCGCTCCCCGTCGATCGCGGCCTCTTGCCGGCCCCAGGCAATATGAGATGGCAGCGGTTGAAGGCGGCTAGCTTCCAACGTGTTCACAACCGAGACTTCGAGCGGTCCGCCACTCCGAGCCTTCTCGTTCGTGTACGCGCTTCGACACCTGCGGTAGTAGTACCCCCTCTCACCCGCATAGCGACTGAGCGGAACCACACAGTCGGCGTCTCGTCCATCAAAAAAGTACTCCTGACAGGGATAGTGCCTCCCCCTATGTGTCCGTAGCTTTCCGATCTCGTCGCGCGACAACGGTCGCAGCAGCTGTTTCTCACCCTCCAGCCAATTGAGAGGATTCAGTTTCGCCAGTGGATCCTTCAGACTGGGCCGCCTCACCAGCCACATGATGCGTGCCACGAGCGGAGCCCGCTGCCAGTAGAGGCGGTAGCCCCGCTCGAGCCACAATCGTGAGTTCGCCGGCAAGTAGCTTTCGCTAGGGATGTCCTCGGAAGAGGTGCCATCGATGAAGCGAAACCCCTGTGTCTGACGCACGATCTTCAGATTCAGGACACCTGTCGTATTAAACCCGCGGGGCGTTCTGTAGGCGCCAATGTCTTCGACATACTCGAGGTTTGCTGCACCATCCAGGCGACTAAGGAAGAGGGGTGAAGCCTGGACCGCGTCCGGGCACTCGTCGAAGAGCTTCATCAGTTGTTCCGGGTACGTCTCGTCGAGCCAGCAGAGCTGCCCATCATCTTCCAGGAAGAAGCAGAAGTCGTACCCGTTCTCCAGGGCGAATGAGATCGCATAGGCCATGTTCTGGTAGAAGCCCCCGAGCCGACGATTCTGCTCACGGATTCCGTCCCTCCGAAGGCTCCTGCACGTCCATCGATCTCGCCGCGCCAGATGATCGAGGATTTCGCTCACCGCTGGATCCTCGCTCCCGTCATCCAGAACGAGCCGCTCGCCCCAAGGGAAGTACTTCTCAACGGAGTTCACGCAGTTCGCCAGTAAAAGCGGTCGGTTGTACGTGAATATGCAGGTCAGAAGCTTCATTCGGGCAATCCGCGTGGCCTCGCTGAAACCATTGTATTCGGCCACCGCCAGCTGGCCGCAAATCGGCATCCGTGCGTCCCGAGCCTCTCCAGGACTGCGGACCTGAGAGGCTACCCGGAGCTACTACCGGCTCCGGCCGAGGAGGCTTGACCCTTCTGAGCAGGCGTGCTCTACTCGCCGACCGACCTGCGGGGAAATCGGTTTTCTGTGGTGCTTTCGCCGGGCTGGACCCGACACTATATCACGGGCTTGTTAGATCAGATGAAAGTGTTGCACCGACCGCCGGAGGGGTTCGCGTATCGATCGTATCCCTGCTGGTGTAATGCCAGGGACGACCAACCGCTCTTGCAAAAGGATCGGTTCGACTTCTGGCTTGACACCGTCATCTGCCGAAGCTGCGGCACGATACGTCTCGATCCATACATATCGGCGGAGGACGGCGTCACCTACTACACGGACGTCTATCCTCGCGCGTACTTCGACCAGGGCCAGAGCCTAGAGGACCGCTACGTAGCCGTCCAGTCGGCAACGCGGGCCCACTTGTTCGCCGAATTCCTGGCGGAAGCTCGCGAGAAAGCCGGGCGGCCGCTTCGCATCGTCGACTACGGGGGAGGCACCGGCGGCCGCCTGGAGATGTTCAAAGAGGACAACGAGATCTTCGTCTACGACCTGAACCCAGAGCGAACTCGCTTTGCAGTAGAGCACGGCTATAGGGCGTTCGAGGCGGACCTGGTTGTCGACGTCGCCTATTCTTGCCATACAATGGAGCACTGGATCGACCTCACCGCAACAACACGCGCGTTTCTCGCCACCCTCGATCGAAAAAACGGGATTGCCATCATCGAGCTGCCTTTTCTGGACCGAATCGTCAGTGGTGCGCGGGCTCGGGGACTGCGGGACGAGGTCTCCTTCCCGCACAAGTGGTACTTCTTCGTCGACTCCCTCAGGCTTTTTATGGCATCGTTCGGCTTCTCTTGCATTGCCTCCAACGGCAGTGAATTTGCGATTTTCCGTCACGATGAGCGCACTGCCGCGCTCGAGGCCCGCTCGCTCAGCGAGGAAATACTCTCGAGGAACATCCGGAAGCTCCGTCGTGCCCGTCGGAACGGCATCTTGAAGAGCCTGGTGCGCCAGACGGCCTCGCTCCTCAGTCGACTCATGTCTCGTGCGCGCGGACCGGCAAGTTGAAAGCCGCTGCCGACTCGGCGGAGGACCGTTCAGGGAACGTTCGACGGATGAAGAGGGCAGTCTTCATCGCCCACTCGTGGGCCTCAAGCTCCAACGGTGGAGCTGGTATCTTCATGAAGGTGAACGTGACCCTGCTCAAGGAAATGGGCCTTCACGTGACCCTCGCAGTCTTGAGCAACTCCAAGGACGAGCTGGCAGGGGCACCCGGCCAGGATTCGTATCTTGAGGGTGTCGAGTTCGTTCGCATCGAGGAGCCTGTGCCGAGACGCAAGACGTTGATAGGGCGGCTGACGAGGCAGCTCTCTCTCGAGGGTTGGTTCCCCGTTGCCCGATACGCCCCAGCGCTGAAGGACCTGGTAAACCGCATCAAGCCAGAGATCGTCATCGCTTATTCTCATCTAGCGCTGCCCGCTTTGCGGCAGGTCCGGAACACGCCACTCTTGTTCGTGATCACCCAGCCACCGCGGCTGAACTACCTGTATCAGACCCTTCTTATGAATCTGTCGAGCGCCAACCTTGTCGGCAAACTCAAGCTCCTGCTCCAGCTGCCCGTCCACTACTGGTTCCTCCGGCGGTTCGAGCTACAGATTGCGGGCTGGGCAACACACGTGACTTGCACCGACATCACGCAGAGCCGTCACTACACGCGTCTGCTGGGAAGGGAGTGCTCACGATACCGCTCGCCGACACCCGACATCCTGACGAACCGTCCCCTGGCGACACCGAAGAAGGAGGGCAATCGGATCGTTTGTGTCGGCAAACTGGCAGGGACCCAGTCGACGTCGGCTTTTATTCTCCTGCAGGACCGCCTCCTGGGCCTTCTGGACGCGAGATTCGGCGACAAATACTCGGTTCACCTACTCGGTGGGACAGCGCTCCAGAGGCGGGTGGCGAAGCTGGCCAGGCATCCGCGTGTCTTTCTCAGGGGGCACATTGCCGATGTTGAGCCCGAGCTGCGTGCCGCGGACGTCATCCTGGTCGCCAACACATTGCCCTTTGGATACAGCGCCCGGGTTCGTACGGCGCTGTGCGTCGGCGCCGTGATCGTGGTACACACGGCCGTCACGCGCACAATTCCTGAGCTGCGACACGAGCACAACTGTCTAGTGGGGAGGACGCCTCAAGAGCTGGTCGACGCCATCGAGCGGTGCTTCACGGACACGGCTCTCACCTGGCACCTACGGGGCAACGCCAGAGCCACGTACGAGAAGTGTTTCTCACCCGAGGCGGCCAGAGGGGACTTCGAGGCCCTCGTGAACAGAACTCTCCGTGAGGCCAGCGCATGAGACGGTCAGGTCGCGTGGAGGAGCGATGCACCGGCTTCCGCTCCGCGTGGAGCGCAAGACGCACATGAAGGGAACACCTGGCTTCCCCCGCCTACTCCTGCTCAGCTCGAGCGTCTTCAATCCCTACTCAGGCGGCGGGATCATGCTCTCCAACCTGTTTAGAGGCTGGCCAAGCGACAAGATCGCCGCGGTTCATGCCGAGGTCATGCCCCCCGACATTACTATCTGCCAGCAGCTCTACGGACTACGCCGTGAGGAGCTGGGTTGGGCCTGGCCCCTCTGTCGGCTCGCAGATGCGTTCCACCATGCCGGCGCCGCCAAGAAACCTCTGTCTGAGCCCGCGCCCCTCAGTGGGCTCGGGGGCGCACTGAGCCATCGAGAACACGTGGCCCGGTGGGCGCGCGCAAGCATTGACCGCGTCTTCTCACGCCAAGGCCTTCGGGACCGCGCCCACATGTCACCCGAGCTCCAGGGCTTTGTTCATGACTTCGAACCCGAGGTGATCTACACGCTGCTGGGGTCGTTGGGTTTTATCCGTATGGCTCGAAAGCTGATCGCCGCCACCGGGGCGAGGCTGGTCGTTCACATGATGGACGACTGGCCCACGACGCTCTACGCCGGCGGATGGCTAGGAGGGCTGTGGCAGGCTCAGGCCGATCGTGAGCTCAGGACGCTCCTGAAGGGCTGCGCGCTCCGGATGGCTATTTGCGAGCCGATGCGCTTGGAGTACGAGCAACGCTATGAGCAGCCGTTCGTGACCTTTCACAACGCGCTCGACCTCGGAGACTGGCTGCCTCAGTCGCGTCGAAGCTGGCTCCCGGGCGCCAAGACCCGGCTTCTCTACAGCGGGTCTGTGCTGACGAACGCACAGCTCGGTGGCCTCAGGGACATCGCCCACGTCATCTCGGAACTCCGCCAAGAAGGCACGGACGTGGAGCTCGCGTTGTACACGCCACCGGGTGATGCCGAGGCCAACGCGCGGACTCTCGAGGCCCCGGGCATCAAGGTGGCTCGCGTCCCCGAGGAGCGGGAGGCCATGGCACGGCTGCTGTCGGGAGCTGATGTCCTGGTGCTGGCATTGGACTTCGATCCGCGGAGCGTGGCCTATACGCGGCTGTCCCTTCCGACGAAGATCCCGGCGTACCTGATCTCTGGCACGCCGATCCTGGCCTACGGGCCCATCGAGGCGGCACAGATCAGGCTGGCCAAGAACGACGGCTGGGCGCACGTTGTCACGCGCCGCGATCCCGCCGAGCTCAAGAGCGCGATACGCCGGCTCAGCTCGGAAACCCACTACCGCGAGCAGCTCGGCAGGCGGTCTCAGGCCCTGGCGGCACGGGATTACGGGGCGGCTCGCATTCGCCCCTCATTCCAGCAGGCCGTGGCCCAGGCGGCCGCAGCCGATCCCCAGGAAGGCTGACACTTGGGCGCCTGCCTTCTGCTCACGCCGCTGACCGAAGTGGGCGCAGCGACCGGGGCAGCGTGAGGGTCGCGGTCACCGGCGCTACCGGATTCACCGGCGGTCGCATCGTGGCCGAGTTACTCCGGCGCGGCTGCGAGGTCACGGCTCTGGTCCGCCACCCACCCGACCGACCCGCTCTGCCCGAGCAGGTGAGCGTCGTCGAGGGCGACATGAGCGTCCCGGATCGCCTCGCCCGGCTCCTCGGCGGGGCCGATGCCTTCGTGCACGTGGCCTCTCTCGGATTCGGGCATGCGGACACGCTCCTGGCCGCGGTCGAGGCCTCAGGGGTGCGCCGGGCGGTGTTCTTCTCCTCTACCGCCGTGTTCACGCGCTTGCCGGCTCGGACGAAACGAGTGCGCCTCGCCGCCGAGGAGTGCATCCGCAGCATGACCGGCGACTGGACGATCCTACGCCCGACCATGATCTACGGAGACGGCGGCGACCGGAACATGGCACGCCTCATCCGCTTCGTGGCCCGCTCACCGATCGTTCCTCTCCCAGGCGGAGGGCAAGCCCTGATCCAGCCCGTCCACGTGGAGGACCTGGGAAGGGCAGCGGTGGATGCCTTGCTGTGCCCTGCGGCTGTCCGCCGCGAGTACAACCTCCCCGGAGCCAGCCCGGCGACGCTTCGCGAGGTCGTGCAGCACGTGGCCCATCTGCTCGGGCGTCGCCCTCTACTCGTGTCGCTTCCGCTCCGGCCGCTGGCCTGGGTGACGGGAGTCTGGCATCGGCTGGGCCTGCCCCCGCGAGTGTCGAGCGAGCAAGTCCTCCGGCTGGCCGAAGACAAGAGTTTCGACTACGAGGCGGCCCGGCGAGATTGGGGTTACGAGCCTCGAGGATGGCGCGACGGGCTGACGACAGAGGTGGCGCAGCTGCGTCGAGAGGGTGTCGTCCGTTAGCCCGCAGAGGCTTCCAGGCCGGAACCGGGCATAATGGCCCCGCCGCCCTGGACGAACTGCTCGCATGACCCCATCAAACCTCGTAATGGCCGCGTCGGTAGCCTTCCTGTTGACCGCAGTGGGCACTCCCGCCTTCCGTCGGCTGGCGTCATCTCGGGGTCTCGTCGATCGGCCCAACTCCCGCTCCTCCCACACCGGCGTCGTCGCGCGTGGGGGCGGGCTCGTGCTGCTCCTGGCCGCGGGCGTCGGTGTCGCCCTGGTCCCTGTCCTCTGGTCTAATGCGGCGCTCGCTGTGGCCGCCGGGGCGGTTCTCGTGGGTGGGGTGGGGCTCTGGGACGACCGGAGGGGCGTTTCCCCACCAATCCGCCTGGCCTTCCAGGTGCTGGCTGCGTCCCTCCTCGTGTGGCACACGGGCGGGCTCGCCCGGATCCCGTTGCCTCCGCCGCTCGACTTGGAGATCGGGATGTTTGGTGGGACGATTGCCATCCTCTGGATCGTGGCGGTGGTGAATTTCTATAACTTCCTCGATGGGATCGACGGTCTGGCCAGCCTTCAGGGAGTGGTGACGGGCGCGGGCATCGCCGCCGCCGCGTGGGCGCCGTTCTCCAGCGCCCTCACGGCCGCGCTCGCGGGCGGCTGCGTGGGCTTCCTTCTCCACAACTGGTCCCCAGCGCGGGTCTTTCTGGGCGACGTCGGCAGCGGCACCCTCGGATTCTGCTTCGCGGCAGCACCGTTTCTGGCCCCCGCCGAGCTGCGCCCTTCGGCGGTGCTCTTCGTCGCCTTCTCGCTCTGGCTGTTTCTCGCGGATGCCGCGTTCACGCTCGTGCGTCGTTTGCTCCGGGGCGCCCGGATCCACCAGGCCCACCGGGAGCACCTGTACCAGCTTCTTGTCATCGGTGGCTGGAGCCACCCGCGGGTCTCGGCACTGATCGGCCTCGGCTCCGTCATGATGACTCTCGTCGCCCTTCTCGCATGGCGCTCGACGGACGTGCGCTGGTGCTGGGCGGGGATCGCCCTCGGGGCTGCTCTTTTCGCCGGCGAGCTCGCTCTCGCACGACGAGCGACAACGTCATGACGCACGAGCAGCCCAGGAACTCGTGGCTCCTCGGAGCGGGGCGTCAGTGGCTCCTTCTTGCCGCCGACGGAGCGATCGCGGCGCTCGGCCTCAGCGCGGCATACGTCATCCGCTTCGACCCGGACGGCATCCCTCCTGACTATCTGGTGCAACTCCGCCAGTTCCTGCCGCTCCTGGTGGTCGTCCGCATGGCGTCGATCGCCGCCTTGGGGTTGCACCGCTGGTCTTTCCATCTGGCAGGGCTGGCGGAGGCGGTCCGGCTGCTGCAGGCCGGGGTCGTGGGGAGCCTGGTGTTTTTCGTTATACCGCTGTTCCTCGGCGTGGTGGGGCCTCCGCGGTCGGTCGTCCTCCTCGAGTTCCTGATCACGACCGCCTTCTTCGGCGCGCTCCGCTTCTTCCTGCGCGCGGTTCGACCGTGGGTCGTCGAGAAAAGACGCGCGCAGGCAGGGCCACGGACCCGTGCCATCATCGTCGGCGCGGGAAGCACCGGCGAGCTGCTCCTCCGCGACCTTCTGCGCAGCGACGACCACGGCTACCGCGTGGTGGGCCTGGTCGACGACGACCGCAGCAAGTGGGGCACGACGATCGGGGGACGGCCGGTGCTCGGCGGAATCGATGACCTGCCCACCCTCGTAAGCCGCCGGCAGGTGGAGGAGTTGCTCCTCACCAAGCCCACGCTGCCGGCGTCGCGTATCCGCGACGTGCTGTCGCTGTGCGCTGACATGAAGCTAAGGTACAAGAACCTGCCGGTGTCTTTCTCGTACCTGCACTCGCGTATCAGTCCAATCCTCCTGCGCGATCTCGCCCCCGAGGACCTGCTGTCGCGGGAGTCGACGTCGTTCGACCCCGAGGAGCTCCGGGCCATCGTCGAGGGGCGCTCGGTGTTCGTCACGGGGGCGGCGGGTTCGATCGGCGGCGAGATCGCGCGGCAGCTCGTGGCCTATCGGCCCGGCCGCCTGGTTCTCTCCGACATCAACGAGAACGACCTCTATCTGCTCTGGCGCGAGCTGGAAGCGAGCCACCCCGCCCAGAGGGTTGAAGTCGAAGTCGCCGATATCCGCGAGCGCCACCGCATCATGCAACTCGGGCGGGACCATTCACCGGCGTATGTATTCCATGCCGCCGCCCACAAGCAGGTTCCTCTCATGGAACTCGCACCGGAGGAGGCAGTCAAGAACAACATCATCGGCACGCGGCACGTTCTCGAAATGGCCGAGGAGGTCGGAGCAGAGCGCTTTGTGCTCATCTCGACCGACAAGGCGGTTCAACCCTCGAGCGCCATGGGGGCGAGCAAGCGTGTGACCGAGCTGATGCTGCAGGGGCGGGAAGGCCGCTCTCCCCTGAAGCGCACGGCGGTGCGGTTCGGCAACGTGCTCGGGACCGCCGGAAGCGTCGTGCCCCTGTTCAAAACCCAGATCGCCCGCGGCGGGCCGGTCACCGTCACCCACCCCGAGTGTCGGCGTTATCTGATGACCATCCGGGAGGCGGTGGAACTGGTCTTGAGGGCCGGGCTCAATGACTACGGGGAGTTGTGCCTGCTCGACATGGGGGAGCCCATCCTGATCCTCGACATTGCTCGCCACATGATCACTCTCTCCGGCCAAATCCCGGACAAGGACGTGGCGATCGTCTTCACGGGCCTCCGCGCCGGGGAGAAGCTGGACGAGAGACTCGCCTCGGAAGAGGAGCTGCGCAACAGTAAAGAGGTCGTCGCGAAGATCCGGGTGCTGGAGGCGACGGCGCCTCCGCCAGGATTCGCGGACAACCTCACACACCTTGAAGCCGCCGCTATGGCTGGAGATCGACCGCTCGTGCTCCGCCTGCTGCAGTCGATGGTCCTGGACTACTCCTTGACGGAACAGACGACGGCCGTAACTGCGCCAGAAGGCTGAATCCGTCTCGGACCTTGTAGTCGCGGAGGGTTGAGCGAGGAGTGGCTGGGCACGTGCTGCACGAGAGTCAGCTTCCGTAGCGCTCCACGAGCGCCGCGACCACGCGCTCGGCGGCGTGGCCGTCCCAACCCGCGATAGGCTGCCCCGGCTTGTAGCGCCCGGCCAGGATCTCTTCGACGAACGCCAGAGCCCGGGAGGTGTCCTCCCCGATCACCGTGTTCGTCCCCTGGCTCACCGTCACCGGCCGCTCGGTGTTTGGCCGGAGCGTCAGGCACGGCACGCCGAGGACCGTCGTCTCCTCCTGGATGCCTCCCGAGTCGGTGAGGACGAACCGCGCCGAGGCCATGAGCCCAAGCGCCTCCCGGTAGCTCAGCGGCTCGAAAAGCCGCAGGCCAGCGGCCCGAGAGGCGCGCGACCACAGCCCCGCCGCCTCCAGGCGGGCCCGCGTACGAGGGTGGACCGGAAAGGCCACGGGCAGCCGCGAGGCCGCGGCCTCCAGGAGGGAGAGCACCTCGACGAGCCGCGCCGGCTCGTCCACGTTCGACGGGCGGTGCAGCGTCACGTAGGCGTACGAGCCCTCGTCCAGCCCCCGGGCGCTTGGCGCACCCAAGGCCTTCGCCGCTGGCAGCTCCGCCATCAGCGTGTCGATCATCACGTTTCCGACGTATACGATCCTGCCGTCCGCGATGCCCTCCTTCCGGAGGTTCTCCTCTCCCGCCGGCTCGCTCACCAGCAGTAGCTCCGCCACCGCATCTGTCACGAGGCGATTGATCTCCTCCGGCATCGACCGGTCGAACGAGCGGAGGCCTGCCTCGACATGAGCCACAGGAACTTCGAGCTTCACCGCGGCCAGGGCGCATGCCATGGTGGAGTTCACGTCCCCCACCACGACTGTGACCGCCGGACGTGGAGATGCCGACAGAAGGTGGCCCTCGTAGGCGGCGAGCACGCGCCCGGTCTGGACTCCGTGCGTCCCTGACCCCACACCGAGGTGCACGTCCGGCTCGCGGATGCCGAGGTCCCGGAAAAAGACGTCCGACATCCCCTCGTCGTAGTGCTGCCCGGTGTGCACGATGCGGGCCGAGAGCCCACACCCGGAAGCTTCCATCGCCCGCAGGACCGGAGCGATCTTCATGAAGTTCGGGCGCGCGGCGGCGACGAGGTCGATCACGCGAGCATCAGGCAAGACTAGGTATGGTACCTCGACTAGATGAGAGATCGACGCCGCCCAGGCGCGCCGGCGGGGAGAGCCAGGGAGAGGCAGGAGGGCGCCACGGGCGCCGCCGCCCCCGGACGACTGAGAGCGGCTCAGAACGCCGTCGTCAGCTTGAGAGTGAACACCGGGCCTGCGGGCCAGTTGCGGCCGGCGACCGTGAACGGGACCGCGACCTCCACGAACCACGACGGGTTGATCTGGATCACCAGGCCCGGCGCCACGTAGACGGCCTCCCGCTTGAGGGTCTCGATGGGGATGCCGAAGCTGGACCCCTTCTTTCCGTGGAGGCCACGGCTCACCACCTTGAGCCCGATGCGCTGGTTGACCGTGTACCCGCCCTCGACCAGCCAGAACAGCTCGTCCCCGAAGTCGATCCCGCTCTCGTCGTTCGGGCCGCGGAAGCGATACCCGGCCCGGCCGTTGACGTAGAAGGGGCGGAGCCAGAACGAGTGCGCCAGCTCCACCGCGAGATCGAGGTCCCACTGCCCCTCGCCGACAGGAACCACCTCGGCATCGTTGACGAATGTGCCGGTCTGGAATTTGACTCGGACGTCGAACGTTGCGACTGGTGAGGCCCTGATCAGGTTGTATCGGAGACCGGCGCGCACGTCGCCGAGCCCATTCGAGCGGCGGTTGTCGGAGAGATCGTCGAATCGGAGAAGAAAGAACGGCACTTGCACGACGCCTTCGAAACGATCGGTGATGCCGTAGCGCCCGTCGATGTAGAAGGCGGAGGTGCGATTGTGTCCTTCGAAGAAGTACGGGATGCGTTCCCCGTCGAGGAAGTACCGCTCCGTCGTGTCCTGGTGGAGGAAGGCCACCTGGATGTTCGCCCGGCCCCTTGGCAGCACCCAGGCGCCGGCCTCGACGAGGGCCGGCAGGGCGCTCATGAGGAAAAGGGCGAGGGCGCCGATCATCCAATTGAATGTGGGCGTCGCGATGCCGGGCCGTTCTATGGACGGGTGCCTCATTACTTTCCAAGGTACTCGATAGAAGCGGACGGTTCTGTTGGAGACCTCACACCGCCGCTGCGAGGCGGCGCGCTACCCTTGGCTGAACCAGGAGGTGTCCATGGACAGGATCGCGGGGCTCACCGTATTGGGCCTCACGTTCGCCCTCGGCGCGGATTGCGGCGGGGGGGGCAGCGACGGGGCGAGCGACTTCGTCAACTCGAACGACCCGGACTCGTGCCTGATTCCCCGCTCGGAGCTCGTCAGCGGCGGTCCTGGACGCGACGGCATCCCGGCCCTGACCAACCCGGTGTTCGTGAGCGCGTCGGAGGGAGACAGCTTTCTCGCATCGGGTGCGTTGGTGCTGGGCGTCATCGAGGGCGGAGAGGCCCGAGCCTATCCCCACAACGTTCTCTGGTGGCACGAGATCGTCAACGATGAGCTTGGCGGGGTTCCGATCACCGTCAGCTACTGCCCGTTGACGGGCAGCGGGATGGTCTACGAGCCGCGGATCACCGGGCAGACCGCGAACTTCGGAGTCTCCGAGCTCCTCTTCGACAACAACCTCGTGCTGTTCGACCGTGCCACCGACAGCTTGTGGTCTCAGATGAAGGCGCAGAGCGTGTGCGGCAACCTGCGGGGAACCGAGCCTGCGTTGAAGCCGGTCGTCCAGTCCACCTGGGCGGCCTGGAAGGCTCTCCATCCCGAGACGACGGTCGTGAGCTTCACCACCGGCTTCTCTCGCAACTATGGCCAGTATCCCTACGGGGACTACGATCGGCTCGGCAACAACCAGCTGCTCTTCCCCCAATCCACCATCGACCCCCGACGCCCCATGAAGGAGCTCGTCATCGGTGTCATCGAGGGCGGCGTCACCAGGGCCTACCCCTACGGAGAGCTCGGCCAGCGCTCCGTCGTCAACGATGTCGTGGGCGGGCGGCCGGTGGTGATCGTCTACGACGCCGAGGCGGAGATGGCGCTGGCCTTCGACCGGCGTGCGGGTGGCGAGACATTGACGTTCGAGGCGGCAGGCAGCGGCTTCCCGTTCACTCTCCGCGACGTGGAGACGGGAAGCGAATGGACGCTGGACGGGCTGGCCGCGGGCGGGCCCCTGTCGGGCGCGAGGATTCCGCAGGTGGCGACGTATTCGGCCATGTGGTTTGCCTGGGCTGTCTTCAACGCCAACACGGAGCTGTTCACGGGCTGAGGACCGAGACGCCGCCGCCCCCCGCTCCGACGACTCCGGCCCATCCTGGTTGTTGAGAGGCGGCAATGGGCACCCGCAGCAAGCTCTGGTATCTCACCAACATCGACCTCTTCCGGTCGATGACGCCGGAGCAAATGAAGTTCGTGCAGGAGCGCACCGTCATGCGCGAGATTCGCCGCAAGGAGGTGCTCTACCTTCCCGGTGAGCCGGGCGACCGCATCTACCTCCTGAAGCGCGGCGTTGTGAAGATCTCGGCTTTGCCCGAGGACGGTCACGAGGTGATTCTGGCGCTGCTCCGCAAGGGCGAGGTCTTCGAGGAAGAGGCGGTCCTCGACGACGCGCCCCGCGACCACATGGCCGAGGCCTACGACGACGCGCTCATCTGCATCATCACTCGCAAGGACTTCCTGGAGATTCTCCGCACGTTCCCGGATCTCACCTTTCGCGTGACGAAGCTCATCGGCTTCCGGCTCAAGACGTTCCGAAACCGCATCGAGAGCCTGCTCTTCAAGGGGACTGCGGCTCGACTCGCCCAGACTCTCCTCGACCTGGGTCGCGATCACGGCGTCCGCGACGACCATGGTGTCCTGCTGCCCCTGCGGCTCAGCCAGGCGGACCTCGCCGACCTGATTCGGAGTGACCCGTGAGTCAGTGAACCTGACGCTCACCGGCTTTCGCAAGGAGGGGCTCGTCGAGCTCGAGGGACGGACGATCCGCCTCCTGAAGCCCGAGGCGCTGGCCACCGTGGCCCACGGGGCCTGAGCCCGCGCTGTCTCCTAGTCCTTTGACCCGAACAGGCTGGCCCTGAGGTAGTCGCGGTTCATCCGTGCGATCACGTCGATGGGGATGCCCTTGGGGCACACGGCTTCGCACTCCCCGTGGTTCGTGCAGTTGCCGAACCCGGCTTCGTCCATGGCGGCCACCATCCGACGCACCCGGGCGGGGCGCTCCGGTTGGCCCTGGGGGAGCAGCGAGAGCTGGGCGACCTTGGCCCCGGTGAAGAGCATGGCGGAGGCGTTGGGGCACGCAGCCACGCAGGCCCCGCACCCGATGCAGGAGGCGGCGTCCATCGCCAGATCCGCGTTCTTCTTGGAGATGGGGATGGCGTTGCCGTCGGGGGCGCTGCCGGTGGAGACCGATACGAATCCGCCGGAGCCGATGATGCGGTCGAAGGCGGAGCGGTCCACCACGAGGTCCTTGAGCACCGGAAAGGCCTTCGCCCTCCAGGGCTCGATCGTCAGCGTCTGCCCGTGGTGGAAGCTCCGCATGTGGAGCTGGCAGGCCGTCGTGAGGGGCCGCGGGCCGTGGGCGCCGCCGTTGACCATGATGCTGCAGGTGCCGCAGATGCCCTCGCGGCAGTCGTGGTCGAACGCGATGGGATCCTCGCCCCGCCGGGTGAGCTCCTCGTTGAGGACGTCCAGCATCTCGAGGAAGGACATGTCGGGGCTCACGTTCGTCGCGTCGTAGGTCACGAATCGGCCCGGAGCGGAAGTGTTCTTCTGCCGCCAGACGTTCAGGGTCAGCCTCATGCTCTTGCCGCTCATTTGTAGCTCCGCGCCTGGAGGGGGACGTACTCGAACTCGAGACTCTCCACGTTTCGAACGGGCTTCTGCCCCTGGCCCGTGTACTCCCACGCGGCGACGTGGGCAAACCGCCCGTCGTCGCGCAGGGCCTCGCCGTCCTCGGTCTGGTGCTCCTCGCGGAAGTGGGCCCCGCAGGACTCCTCCCGCTCCAGGGCGTCGAGGCACATGAGCTCCCCGAGCTCCAGGAAGTCGCCGACCCGTCCGGCCATCTCCAGGGACTGATTGAGCTCCGCGCCGCCGCCGGGGATGGTCACGTTCTGCCAGAACTCCTCCCGGAGCGCCGGAATCTTCTGGAGAGCCTCTTCGAGGCCCGCCTTGTTCCGGGCCATCCCGCAGTGCTCCCACATGAGCCGCCCGAGCTCCCGGTGGAATTCGGTGACGGTCCTCTTGCCCTTGATGGAGAGCAGCGTCTTCGTCTTCTCCTCGATGGACGCTACCGCCGCCCGAACCTCCGGGTGACTGTCGTCGACCTTTTCGAACCTGTTCGAAGCGAGGTAGTTGCCGATGGTGTAGGGAATCACGAAGTACCCGTCGGCGAGCCCCTGCATGAGAGCCGACGCCCCCAGGCGGTTGGCGCCGTGGTCGGAGAAGTTGGCCTCTCCGATCACGTGGAGTCCGGGGATCGTGCTCATGAGGTTGTAGTCCACCCAGAGGCCGCCCATGGTGTAGTGGCTGGCCGGGTAGATGCGCATCGGGACCTTGTAGGGGTCCTCGGCGGTGATGCGCTCGTACATCTCGAAGAGGTTGCCGTACTTCTCTCGGATCGTGTCCTGGCCGAGGCGGCCGATGGCGTCGGCGAAGTCGAGGTAGACGCCGCGCTTTCCGGGGCCGACTCCGTGCCCCTCGTCGCAGACGCGCTTGGCGGCCCGCGAGGAGACGTCGCGCGGTGCGAGGTTGCCGAACGTGGGGTAGATGCGCTCGAGGTAGTAGTAGCGCTCTTCCTCGGGGATCTGGCCGGGGGCGCGGGTGTCGTCGGCCTTCTTCGGGACCCAGATCCGCCCGTCGTTCCGGAGCGACTCGCTCATGAGTGTGAGCTTGCTCTGGTACTCGCCGTGGACCGGGATGCACGTGGGGTGGATCTGCGTGTAGCAGGGGTTGGCGAATGCGGCGCCCTTCTTGTACGCCCGCCACGCCGCGGTGGCGTTGCACCCCTTGGCGTATGTGGCGAGATAGAAGACGTTGCCGTAGCCGCCCGTGGCCAGAACCACCGCGTCGGCGAGGTGTGTCTGGAACTCCCCCGTGACCATGTCGCGGACCACGATGCCCCGGGCGCGGCCGTCGATCAGGACGATGTCCAGCATCTCGTGGCGGCTGAACATCTCCACCTTGCCCAGCCCGACCTGTCGCATCAAGGCCTGGTACGCACCGAGGAGCAGCTGCTGCCCGGTCTGGCCCCGAGCGTAGAAGGTCCGGGAGACGAGGGCTCCGCCGAACGAGCGGTTGTCCAGGGTGCCGCCGTACTCCCTGGCGAAGGGCACGCCCTGGGCCACGCATTGGTCGATGATGTTGGACGAGAGCTCGGCGAGGCGGTGAACGTTGGCCTCCCGAGCCCGGAAGTCGCCGCCCTTGACCGTGTCGAAGAAGAGGCGGAAGACGCTGTCGCCGTCGTTCTGGTAGTTCTTTGCCGCGTTGATGCCACCCTGGGCGGCGATGGAGTGGGCCCGGCGGGGACTGTCCTGATAGCAGAAGACCTTGACGTTGTAGCCGAGCTCCGCCATGGATGCCGCTCCGGCGCCGCCGGCCAGCCCGCTGCCCACCACGATCACGTTGTACTTTCTCTTGTTGGCCGGGTTGACCAGCTTCATGTCGAAGCGGTGCTTCTCCCACTTCTTGTCGATGGGTCCGGAGGGGATGTTGGCCTTGAGATCCATGGTGTCCTTCCTAGAGGTGGACGAAGCCCGTGAGAACGGCCACCGGGATCGAGATGTTGCCGACGACGACGAGGCCGGTCACGGCCCCGGCGAAGACGCGGCGCCAGGGGTTCCACCGGTCGTGGCTCAGGCCCAGGGTCTGGAGCATGCTCCAGGCGCCGTGGTACATGTGCAGGCCCAGCGCCAGCATCGACAGAATGTAGAAGGCCGAGGCGAACGGGTTCTGAAATCCCAGCACGAGGTTTCGATAGACGTCGCTCGCCACGAAGTCGGGGTGGGCGGCGCCGGTGGTGAAATGCGCGAGGTGATACAGGATGAAGACGGCGAGGATCGGTCCGCTCCACACCATCGTCCGCGAGGCGTAGGTCGACTCGCGGGCCTGCCACTCCCGGTACCCCTCCGGTCGGGCCGACCAGTTCGAGATCGTGAGAGTGGTGGCGGCCCAGATGTGCAGGGCCACGGCCACCAGCAGACCGGACCGGGCGATCCAGATCCCCTGGCCGTGGAGGAAGTGGCGGAGGAGCTCGGCGTACTCGTTGAGGGCCTGTGCGCCCAGGAAGACCTGAAGGTTGCCGACCATGTGGCCCACGACGAACCCGAACAGGACGAGCCCGGTCGTGGCCATCACCACCTTCTTGCCGATCGAGGAGCCAAGGAAGGTCGCTTCGCGATGCATCTGTTCTCCAGGGATGGTCGATGCAGGCGGCTGCATCACCGAGAAAACCCGTGTCTCGGACGATTCTAGTCGGCCCGGTCGCCGCGCCGCAATTTCTCAGTTCGCGTGGGGCGGCGGTGCGACGGGCTTCGTCCCGGCCCCTGGCTTCAGCAGCAGCCTCAGGATGAGGCTCTGGAACGCGGGGTCGGCGTAGAGCCCGTGGTGATCGGCTCCGCCGAAAAAGACTCGGCTGGTCTCGGGAATCCCGCACTTTGCCTCCGCGTCGCAGGCCCCGGGAAGGTGTGCGGCGAGGCTGCTGGCCCGGGTGACGCGGCCGTCGCCCGCCTCGAACATGAGGTCTTGCTCTGCTTCGGAGTCGGCTTCGAATCGCGGCGGCTGCCCCGGGGAGCCCTCGTCGACGACGGCCCGGGCGAGAGTCGGCAGGCAATCGCCTCCCACGAGGGTCACCGGGACGGGACACGGCTGCTCGGGCGGGCGGGCGAGCGCGTCGTGAAACGCACGGGCGCGACCCAGCGCGGCCTTTGCAAAGGTGCGTTCCGGGGCGAGCCGCCTGTCCATGGTGGGGCCGAAGGGGCCCCACCCGAACCGCTTCCAGGTGGCGGGCTCGTGAAGGTCCGCATCCACGGGGATCCCCTTGGAGTCGAGGAGGACGTGGGTGCCGACCGGAGGAAGAAGCTGGTAGACCGAGGGCATGCGCGCCACGACACTCGCGGCCAGCGTCGTGTAGGACAGACCCACCCGCGATCCGCTCAAGATGGCGTCGAGGGCGGGGAGAGACCCGCCGTTCGGCGTGGCGACCAGCACCGCGCTCGCCACTCGGCGGGCCCCGGCCCAGGTGACGGGTGCGCCCTTCCGGGGCTCCGCGCCCCCGTAGCGCAGGTAGTACCGGACGACGAGGCCGCCCATGCTGTGGCCGAGCAGATGGAAGCGGGCCTCGGGATCTTCGCGGGCTTCGGCCAGAGAGTCGAGCCTTCGGCCCAGCCGGCGTGCGCTCTCCACGAGGTCGCGCCGCCAGTCGTAGGAGAAGATCGTGTATCGGAGTCCTGCCGATCGCAGGCCGGGTTCAAAGCCGGCCCCCTCGAGGAGCTCCACGAGGTCCGCGTACTCGGTAAACCCGAAGGCGCGGGGCAACACCGCGTCCGTGCCCACGAGAGGGCCCGGGCGCAGGTCGTCGCGGCTCTTGGCGAAGGGGAGCTTCCGGGGAAGGCTGAGGTCGTGGTGCCCGAGGGCGTTGCCGAGGTTGAGCCACGCCACGCTTCCGTCGGGGCGCAGGAGCTGGCTGCCCATGACGCCCGGCACCACCACGAGGCCCGGGGCCCGGTGGCCGTGGCTGAGCGCCCGGACCAGCCGCCTGTCGAGCGTGCGGCGCCGGCCCGTGGCGAGCCATGCGACCGCGGCCCCGGCGACGAGCCCGGCGAAAGTCCCGGCAATGAACGGCCAGGTGCGGCCCGCCCCTCCGGTCCGTGCCACGGCGTCCTCCTTTCCCGCGACGCGCATCTTTGATCGTAGTGATTGTAGTCCCTGGTTTGCCTCGCCGAGCGGCGCCGGGATAGCATCGGTGTTTCGGACGAGAGCTCGGGCCGCGACGAGAGACGCGAGCGGGGCGGAAAGGCCAGGACGATCCAGATGAACAAGACCATCGGTGCTCTGCTGCTCGGCATGGCGGTGCTCGCCTGGGGCTGCAACCCGACGGAGGAGACGCCCGAGGCCAGCGAGCCGAGCCAGGCTGGGCGCGCTGCGAGGAGCGAGGACGACAAGATCGTCTACGCTATTGGCGCGCAGTACGGAAAGAACATCGTGAAGCCCCTTCGCCTCAGCGAGGCGGAGCTCGAGGTGATGCTCGAAGGCATCGCCGCCACCGCCCGTGGCGGGGAGGGGAATGTCTCGATCAAGGAGTACGGCGACCAGATCAATGAGTTCCTGCAGGCCCGCGCCGCCGCCGGCGCCGCCGAGGAGAAGGACAAGGCCGGCGGCTACCTCGAAACGGCTGCCGCCGAAGAGGGCGCCCAGCTCTCGGAGTCGGGCCTCGTCTACCGTACGGTGCAGGCCGGTGATGGGCCCAGCCCCACGGCGACCGACACCGTGAAGGTCCACTATCACGGGACGTTCCCGGACGGGAACGTATTCGACAGCTCCCGCGATCGGGGCGAGCCCATCGAGTTCCCTCTCAACGGGGTCATCCCCTGCTGGACCGAGGGTGTGCAGAAGATGAAGGTGGGCGAGACGGCCCGGCTCGTGTGCCCCTCGGAGATTGCCTACGGCGTCGCCGGCCGGCCCGGCATCCCCGGCGGGTCCACGCTCATCTTCGAGGTCGAGCTGCTGGGGATCAAGGGCAAGTGAGTCGCCCGGGGCATCCCGTCCCGCAGGAGATCCGCGCGTGAAGATCCACGAATACCAGGGCAAGGCGGTCCTCGCCCAGTACGGTGTCCCCGTGCCGAAGGGGAAGGTGGCCTACACCGTCGACGAGGCGGCGGAGGTGGCGAAGGGTCTCGGCTTTCCGGTGGTGGTGAAGGCCCAGATTCACGCGGGAGGCCGCGGCAAGGGCGGAGGCGTCAAGCTCGCCAAGAGCCTGGACGAGTGCAAGGGGATCGCCAAGTCCATCCTGGGGATGACGCTGAAGACGCACCAGACCGGCCCCGAGGGCCGCGTGGTGAAGCGGCTGCTCATCGAGGAGGGCATGGATCTCTCCGGCGCAAGGGAGATGTACCTCGCCGTCCTGGTCGACCGGGCCACCAGCCTGCCCGTCGTCATGGCCTCGGCTCAGGGTGGGATGGAGATCGAGGAGGTGGCCGCGAAGGATCCGAGCGCCATCCTGAAGGAGCACGTCGACCTCGCCGTGGGCTTCCAGCCGTACCAGGCCCGGCAGCTCGCCTTCGGCCTGGGCCTGTCGGGGGCGCTCGCCGCTCAGGCCGTCCCCTTCATGACGTCTCTCTTCGAGGCCTTCGAAGGTGTCGACGCGTCTCTCGTCGAGATCAATCCGCTGCTGGTGACGAAGGCGGGCGAGCTCATCGCTCTCGACGCCAAGGTGACCCTCGACGACAGCGCGCTTTTCCGTCACCCCGCGCTGGTGGAGCTGCGCGACGTCGAGGAAGAGGAGCCCCTCGAGGTCGAGGCCTCGAAGTTCGACCTCAACTACATCAAGCTCGACGGCGGAAACGTCGGCTGCATGGTGAACGGCGCCGGCCTCGCCATGGCCACCATGGACATCATCAAGCTCTCCGGTGGCAGCCCCGCCAACTTCCTCGACGTCGGCGGCGGCGCCAATGCCGACCAGATCAAGAACGCCTTCCGCATCCTCCTCGCCGACACCGACGTGAAGGCGGTCCTCATCAACATCTTCGGCGGCATTCTCCGCTGCGACATCCTGGCCGAGGGTGTGATTGCCGCGGTGCGGGATCTCGGCGTCAAGGTGCCGGTCGTGGTCCGCATGAAGGGCAACAACGAGGAGCCAGGCAAGAGAATGCTCAAGGAGTCCGGCCTCAGCTTCGACACCGCCGACGGCATGGGAGAGGCGGCAAATCAAGTTGTCCAGGCTGCGGGAGGTGCACGATGAGCATCCTCGTCGGCCGGGACACGCGCCTGCTCGTTCAGGGCATGGGCAAGCACGGGACCTTCCACGCCATCGGCTGCCGCGACTACGGCACCACCGTCGTCGGTGGGACGAAGCCCGGCAAGGGCGGCACGACCCTCGAGGGTTTCCCTCTCTTCGACAGCGTCTCCGAAGCGGTGGATAAAACAGGCGCCAACTGCAGCGTCATCTTCGTCCCGCCGGGAGGAGCCGCCGACGCCATCATGGAGGCCGCCGACGCCGGGATCGCGGTCATCGTGTGCATCACCGAGGGCATCCCGACCCTGGACATGGTCAAGGTCTGGGCGTTCCTGAAGGATCGCAAGTCGCGGCTCATCGGACCAAACTGCCCCGGGATCATTTCCCCCGGCGAGAAGTGCAAGGTCGGCATCCTGCCAGGCCACATCCACATGGGCGGACCGGTCGGTGTCGTGAGCCGCAGCGGCACGCTCACCTACGAGGCCGTGCATCAGCTCACCGCCCTCGGTATTGGTCAGTCGAGCTGCATCGGCATCGGCGGAGACCCCATCATCGGGACGAACCACACCGACTCCCTGAAGCTCTTTAATGAAGACCCGGCCACCGAGGCCATCGTCATGATCGGCGAGATCGGCGGCAGCGCCGAGGAAGACGCCGCCGAATACGTCAAGGAGCACGTGAAGAAGCCCGTCGTGGGGTTCATCGCGGGCCAGACCGCCCCCCCGGGTCGCCGCATGGGCCACGCCGGCGCCATCATCGCCGGCGGCAAGGGCACCGCTGCCGAGAAGATGAAGGCCATGGAGGCCGCCGGGATTCGGGTCGTCACGTCTCCGGCCAACATCGGGACCGTCATGGCCGAGGCCCTGAAGAAGAACTAGCAGACACCAAGGAGTTCTCTTGAGTGAGCGCACGTTCTCCATCATCAAGCCCGACGCCGTCCTTGCGGGCCACGCCGGGGCGATCCTGTCCCGTCTCGAGAAGGCCGGCTTCCGGATCGTGGCGCTGCAGATGCGCCACCTCACCCGCCCCGAAGCCGAGGGCTTCTACGCCATCCACCGCGAGCGGCCCTTCTTCGGAGACCTCTGCACCTTCATGTCGTCGGGCCCGTGCATCCCCATGGTTCTCGAGCGAAAGAACGCCATCGCCGAGCTCCGCACCCTCATGGGAGCGACCGACCCCGCCAAGGCGGACCCGGGCACCATCCGCAAGGACTTCGCCGCCTCCATCGAGGCCAACGCCATCCACGGCTCGGACGCCCCCGACACCGCCCGCGTCGAGATCGCCTACTTCTTCCCCGCCATCCAGCTCCGCGACTAGCAGGCCCCGGCCCCCCCCCCCTCCCCCGTCCCCGTCATTCTGAGGAGCTTCCCTTCGGACGTGCGACGAAGAATCCCCCAAGTAGCCGCAAACTCGTTCCCCAAGGTGATCCTGAGACCTGTCCCCAGCGCTCGCTGAGACAGTTGGTCTGGTCGTTGCCCAAGCCGATCAACTCGGGGCGCCCCGAGTTGATGACGCGACACTCAGCAGACTCCGGAAACAGTTGCTGGAGAGATCACTTGAGGTTCGAGAGCCTATTTCGAACATCGCGTCGGGCGCCCACTGGCGATCGGCGCGGATCCGGCGCGTTGGAGCCGCTTGCCCCACCGCCTCCTTCGTGAAATCCTACGCAGCCAGCCGAAACAGCAAGAGGAGGCGGGATGGCGGTCAAGTCCGACAAGTGGATCCGTCAAATGGCGACAGAGCACGGGATGATCGAGCCGTTCTCGGAGAAACAGGTCCGGGGAGGGGTGATCTCCTATGGGCTGTCGTCGTACGGCTACGACGTGCGCATTGCCCACGAGTTCAAGATCTTCACGAACATCAATCACATGGTGGTCGATCCCAAGAACTTCGACCCCCGGTCGTTCGTGGATTTCGAGGGCGAGCAGTGCATCATCCCGCCCAACTCCTTCGCGCTGGCGCGGACCGTCGAGCACTTCAAGATTCCCCGCGACGTGATCGTCGTCTGTCTGGGCAAGTCGACGTATGCGCGCTGCGGGATCATCGTGAACGTGACGCCGCTGGAGCCGGAGTGGGAGGGGATCGTCACGCTCGAGGTCTCGAACACGACGCCGCTCCCGGCGCGGATCTACGCGGGGGAGGGGATCGCTCAGATGCTTTTCTTCCAGAGCGACGAGCCGTGCGAGACCTCCTACGCCGACAAGAAGGGGAAGTACCAGGGCCAGGCGGGGCTCACCCTGCCCCGGCTGTAGGGATTCCGAAATGTCGCCCATGGTTCACGACACGGTCGTCCTCGAGGGACACCTGATCGACTCGGACATCATGCGCCGGGTCTTCGACCGCGTGGTGGAGGGCCACGGTGAGTTCGAGGTGCTGGAGTTTCGGGTCGGGCGCACCAATGACGAGGCGTCGTTCGCCCGGATCGAGATCCGGGCCCAGGACCCGGAGGCCCTCGAGTCGATCCTCGAGGGGCTGCGCTACATCGGGGCGGTGTCGGAGAGCGGTCCCAGCGACTGCGCCTTCGGGCCGGCAGAGAGGGACGGGATCCTCCCCGACGAGTTCTACTCCACCGCGAACTTCGACACCTGGGTGCGCCTCGACGGAAAGTGGCGGTCGGTGGCGAATCAGAAGATGGACTGCGCTCTCGTTCTCCGCAAGGGCGAGCCGGTCTGCGTGAAGCAGGGCAAGGTGAAGAAGGGCGAGCCGGTGGCGCTTCGAGGGGCCGGCATCCGTGTCCACCCACCCGAGCGGAGCCGCGACTACTCGGTCTTTGGCTTCATGGCCAACGATGTCTCGGCGGAGGTGAACAAGTCGATCGCCGTGGCGGGCGCCGCCCGCGAGATGAAGCGGGTGCGGGAGGCCGGCGAGAAGATCGTGGTGGTGGCGGGGCCGGCCATCGTCCACTCCGGCGGGGGCGTTCACCTGGCTCAGCTCGTCCGCGAGGGGTGGGTGGACGTGATCTTGACTGGCAACGCCTTTGCGGTGCACGACCTCGAGAAGGCGATCCTGCAGACGAGCCTTGGGGTGTGTCAGATGAGCGGTCGGGCCGTGGAGGGGGGGAGCCGAAACCACCTCTACGCCATCAACGCGGTGAACCGTGCGGGGAGCATCAAGGCGGCCGTGGAGTCCGGGGTGGTGAGCTCCGGGGTGATGTACGAGGCCGTGAAGAAGGGGACGCCCTTCGTGCTGGCGGGGTCGATCCGGGACGACGGGCCGCTTGCCGACACGATCACCGACGTCGTTGCGGCTCAGGGGGCGTACGTCGAGGCGCTCGAGGGGGCGGGGGTCTGCCTCATGCTTGCCACGGCGCTGCACTCGATCGCCGTGGGGAACCTGCTCCCGGCGCGTGTGCGTACGGTCTGTGTGGACATGACGGAGTCGGTGCCGATCAAGCTCTCGAACCGCGGCACAATGCAGGCCATCGGTCTGGTGACCGACGTCGGGTTTTTCCTGGAAGCGCTCGCGGCGGAGTTTTAGGCCGTCGCGCAGTCATTCAGAGGAGCCCACGTTGGACGTGCGACGAGGAATCTGTTGACGACCACCCGACTCACTCCTGCCGCTATCGGGAGATCCTTCGTCGCGCGCCCCAGGTGAGGCTCCTCAGGATGACGGGCGCAGCTCACGATGACGCCGGTCACTTCTCTTCCATGAAGGGGTAGCGGTAGTCGGGGGGGGGGGGGGGGGTGAAGGTTTCCTTCAGTGTCCGGGCGTCGGCGGGCGGGGGGGGGGGCGGCCCCCCCCCCCCCCCGAAGGCTTCCTTCAGTGTCCGGGCGCTGACCCACCTCACGAGGTTGAGCTTGGAGCCGGCTTTGTCGTTGGTGCCCGAGCCCCGGGCTCCGCCGAAGGGCTGCTGTCCCACGACGGCGGCTGTCGGCTTGTCGTTGAAGTAGAAGTTGCCGGCTGCGTTGCGCAGCGCCAGGGCGGCCTGGCGAAGGCCCTCGCGGTCCTGGGAGAAGACGGCGCCGGTAAGGGCGTAGGGGGAGGTCTCGTCGACCACCTTGAGCGTCTCCTCCCACTTCGCGTCCTCGTAGACATACGCGGTGACGACGGGGCCGAAGATCTCCTCGCAGAGGAGGCGGTAGCCCGGCTCGCTGGCCTCGACGAGGGTCGGCTCGACGAAATAGCCGTTCTTCCCGTCGGCGCCGCCACCGGCCAGGATCTTCGCGTTCTTCTTCGCGTCGGCGAGGTAGCCGGAGATGTTGTCGAAGGACTTCTTGTCGATCACGGCACCCATGAAGTTCCTGAAGTCCTGGACATCGCCCATCTTGATATCCTGGATCATCCCGACGATGCGGTCCCGCACGTCGTTCCAGATCGACCGCGGCACGTAGATGCGGCTCGCGGCGGAGCACTTCTGTCCCTGGTACTCGTACCCGCCGCGGATGACGGCCACCGCCAGGGCCTGGGGATCCGCCGAGGGGTGGGCCACGATGAAGTCCTTGCCCCCCGTCTCGCCCACGATCCTCGGGTAGGAGCGGTAGCGGGACATGTTGCCGCCGATCGTCTCCCACATGGAGTCGAAGACTGCGGTGGAGCCCGTGAAGTGCACGCCCGCAAGGTCGGGGCGGGGGAGGATCGCTTCGGTCACCTCCGCCCCGCGGCCGGGGACGAAGTTGATGACGCCGGGCGGCAGACCTGCCGCTTCGAGGAGCCGCATGATGGCGTAGGCGCTCGGGATCGCGCCCGAGGCGGGCTTCCACACGACGGTGTTGCCCATGAGTGCTGGCGCCGTGGGCAGGTTCCCCGCGATCGAGGCGAAGTTGAACGGCGTCAGGGCGAAGACGAACCCCTCGAGCGGGCGGTACTCGACCTGGTTCCACATCGCCGAGGTCGACAGCGGCTGCTCCGCGTACAGGTCCTGCGCGAACTGTGCATTGAACCGCCAGAAGTCGATCAGCTCGCACGCGGCGTCGATCTCGGACTGGAAGACGGTCTTCGGCTGGCCGAGCATCGTCGCGGCGTTGACGGTGTCGCGCCAGGTCGTGGCCAGGAGCTCCGCCGCTTTGAGGAAGACCGCCGCCCGATCCTCCCAGGGCCACCGGGCCCAGTCGTGGCGCGCTTCGGCCGCCGCTTCGACGGCCTGGAGCACGTGCTTGCCCGAAGCCCGGTGCCAGTCGGCCAGGACCTGGCCGTGGTCGTGGGGCATCACCGCCTGGGCGACGTCGTCGGTGGTGACGTCCTTACCGCCGATGATGAGCGGGATGTCGATCCTCTCGGCGGCCATCGTCTGAAGGCGGGCCTTCAGCGCGACCTTTTCGGCCGAGCCAGGCTCATAGGACCGCACCGGATCGTTGACCGGTGGAGGGACCTGTCGGGTGTCATTGAAGCCGTAGTCGCTGCGCACGGGAGGATCCTTTCGACGAGTGAGACGATGACTCGGGGACGATAGCCGATCGCCGCGGAAGGGGTCAATGGACCCAGTCGAGAGGCTGGTCGTCTTCGACGGCTATCGACAGATTCCTCGCCCGACGCTCGAGTTGGCGGGCTCGGAATGACTGTTATCGGCGAGGTGGTCGCAAATCGCGACCACCTGCTGGGTCACGCCTCGCAGCTGAACACCGGTGATATCCTTCCCCCCTTCTCATGACTCGCCGCGTGCTCGGAACGCTGGCCCTCGTGGTCGGCAGCATTCTCGTCACCCTGGTCGTTCTCGAGGTGGGCTTTCGCCTCTCACGGGTGTCCGTGGGCACGGTGCAGATCAGCCGGGCCACGGTGAGGAAGAGCTCGAACCCTCGGCTGCGGTTCGAGCTGCGCCCGGACTCGAACGTCCAGGCCGAGGTCGAGTACCGGGTGAACCCGGCGGGGTTCCGAGGCCCGGATGTGCCCATCGAGAAGCCGGACGGGGTGCGGCGCGTGATCGTCCTGGGCGACTCGATCGCCTTTGGCTACTGGGTGGCGGAGGAGGACGCCTTTGCCGCCCAGCTCCAGTCGATGCTCGGCGAGGTGGGCGGGGACGGTCCGGTCGAGGTGTTGAGCTTCGGCGTGCCCGGGTACAACCTCGACCAGGAGATCGAGACCCTCCGCTCTCGCGCCCTCGTGTACCAGCCCGACGTGGTCGTCGTCGCTTTCTGCCTGAACGACCTCGAGGGGATCTTCTCGTACGAGCTGGGTCTCGTGCAGGACCGGGCGACGCGCCGGAGCACGCTGTTCGGGCGTCTCCGGGAGGGCGCTCTCTCACGCTCGGACTTCTTCGCCTGGGTCGAGTACCGTCTGGCCGAGGCCGTGGCTCGCCGGCGCTTTGTTCGCGCCCGCAATCCTTTCTCCGGGCCGCTCTACGAGCAGGTGGTGAGCGAGCAGAAGAAGGCCTTCCTGGGAAAGTTCGCAGTTCTGCGGGCCATCCTCGCCTCGCACGACATCGAGGGCGTCGTCGTCGCCTTTCCCGTCTTCAACGGCAAGTGGGAGCGCTATCCCCACCACGGGCTGCACCAGGCTGTCCTGGAGGCGGCGGAGGAGTCCGGTCTGCTGGGCGTCGACCTCTTCGAATGCTACAGCGCGTACGGCTTTCGGGACGTCCGGGTGGATGTCGTCCACCCGAACCCGATGGGACACCGAATCGCCGCCCACGCGATCCGCGACGCGTTGTGCGAGAAGCGGATCCTCTGCTCGGGACCGGTGAGCGAAGGGCCGTCCTGCCGCGACTATCGCCGGGAGGACTTCCCGGCGGTCCGCGGCTACTGAGCCGGCGGCTTCGGGGCACGCCTTCGTCGCAGCGTGACCTGGGCGCCGATCCAGAAGACGATCATCGCCGCGGCGAGGCGCAGGCTGGTGGGTTGATACATGCTCATGCCCGGTCGGCCCCAACGCTGCTCGAAGTAGAAGAGCACCTGCATGAAGACGGCGGCGGCCAGCACGGGGGCCAGGGGAAGCCGCGTCTCCTTGACGAAGCTCCTCAGGAAGTAGAGGGCCGCTGGCAGCACCGCCGGCAGCGCGTATCCCAGCTCCCGCTCCGTGTTGTTGGCCAGGGCGCAGAGCGCCGCGAAGAAGATGACCATGAAGGCGTCCTCGGGGTGACGGCGCACGAGGCCTGGGATCCGGGGGGGAAACAGAAGAAGAAGCGGGAACAGGACGCCCCAGACTCCAACGGTGAAGACGTAGGGCTGGTCCACGATGTGGCGGATACGGAAACCCATCGTGTCGATGAGGTCCGCGACCATGCTGTCGGGGTGGTCCGCGACGATGAGGATTCGGAGGGCGACCCAGATCATGACGGGCACGATGGCGATGGAGCCGCTGCGCCACGTCGCCTCGAAGAACGAGGCCCCGCGCCGGAGCAGGTAGATGAAGTAGTAGGGAAAGATGACGACCTGGCTTTCCCGCACCAGCGCCGCGACGGCGCTGGGCAGGTAGAGCGCGGTGTGCCAGCCCCGGTGGATCATCAGGATGGAGAGGGCGATGAAGAAGAGGCTCGGGGGGTCTGTCGTCCAGTACTGGTACTCGTACCAGCGCACCGCCCCCTGGGTCAGCCCCAGGAGCACCAGACCCGCCACGCGATAGGGGGTCTCGAACCCCAGAGCGCGGAGATAGATCCACGTGACGATGAGGAAGCCGAAGAGGAAGGCGTTCGTGATCAGCCAGAAGGAGAGGTTGAGGCTCAGGCCGGAGCGCATGAGCATCCGAGCCGTCGTCGGCACGAAGACGCGCCAGCAGTACGTGCTCTCGCGGGAGAGGCGCTTGGTCCGATCGGGGTCCCGGGCCATCTCGATGTAGCGCCACTGGTCGGTTTCTTTGACCTGCTTGGCCTTGTGCAGGAAGCCGAGCCGCGACGACACTGTCCAGACGTTGATGCCCAGGATGCCGACGGAGAGGACCGCTCCCAGCGCGATGTCCCTGAGGCGGATCGAGCTCACGCTCGAATGATCATCGAGGGGCCACTGCCACGCAAGCCCAACGGCGGGGTCGGGTCTTGCATCGTGCTTCTTGAAGCTCTACTTCGTCACGACGCACAAACGCAAGACCCGACCCCCATCGTGTAGGCTCTTCGGCGTGTCGAGCGACCCGGACCTGAGCGTCGTCATTCCCGCTCACAACGAGGGGCCGAACCTTCGGGGTCTTCTCCCGCAGCTTCGGAGCATCCTCGACGAGATCGGCGTCTCGAGCGAGATCCTGGTGGTGGTGCGGGAGGACGACCCCGAGACCCTGGAGGCTGCTCGGGGAGTGGCCGCGGTCGAGCGGCAGCGCGATCCGGGCTACGGGGGAGCGCTGCGCACCGGATTCGGGCAGGCGCGGGGCCGCTACATCCTGACGATGGACGCGGACCTGTCTCATCCACCGACCTTCACGACCGACCTCTGGCGGCACCGGGACGAGGCCGAGGTCCTGATCGCCTCGCGCTACGTCGAAGGCGGCAGCGCCCGGATGCCGGTGTTTCGGGCGTTGCTGAGCCGGGCGCTGAACCGCTTCTTCGCGTTCGGACTCGGAGTGCCTCTTCGGGATCTGTCCAGCGGCTTTCGGCTCTACCGCAAGAGCGCCCTGGCCATGGACGACGTGCGAGCCCGGGACTTCGACGTGCTCCCCGAGATCGTCATAAGAGCATACACAAACGGGTGGCGGGTGAAGGAGATTCCGTTCCGCTACGAGCCTCGGGTCCACGGCTCCTCCAACGCTCGTGTCATCCCGTTCGGCGTAGCTTACCTCAGGACCTTCCGGCGCCTCTGGGCCACCCGCCACGACGTGAAGGCGGCCGACTACGAGGACCGGGCCTTCGACAGCCGGCACTTTCCCCAGCGCTACTGGCAGCGCCGGAGGCACCGACTCATCGGGGAGTTCGTCCAGGGGCCGACGCTGGACCTGGGATGCGGCTCGAGCCGACTCCTGGGGACGCTGCCCGCCGGCAGCGTGGGCCTGGACATTCTGCAGGGGAAGCTCCGCCGCTCGCGCCGCTTCGGACGCCATCTCGTCCAGGCGTCCTCGCTCCGGCTCCCCTTCGCCGACGGAGCGTTTTCCTGTGTCGTGAGCTCCCAGCTCATCGAGCTGGTCCCACCAGGCGAGAACGCCCTTGGCGAATGGGCGCGCGTCCTTGCCCCCGGCGGCCGTCTCATTCTGGCCACTCCGGACTACGGACGACGACGCTGGCGTTTCCTCGGTGCGCTCTACTCCCGAATCGTCCCGGGGGCCGAAGGAACACCGCCCCTCGCCCGGTACGCCCGCAGCCGCCTAGTGGACGCCGTCCAGGCGCGCGGCCTCACCCTCGAAGCCGTCCGTGAGATCCTGGGCGCGGAGATGGTGCTGGTGTTTCGGAAGCCCGAATGAGCGACCCCGTCGGGATCGTCATTCTGAGGGCCATCATCCGAGGGCGTGGCCCGAAGTCTGCCCTGAGCGCAGCCGTGGTCCAGGCGCGAAGGGAATCTCCCAGTACCGCTATCGGGAGATCCTTCGTCGCCAGTCCACGTCGGAGCTCCTCAGGATACGGGTTGCGTCCGGCGCATGGCGATTCCCCGAGCCTCTGCTAGACTGCCCCTTTTCGGAGGAAGAGCAGCGGTGAAGATCAGGGCTGTGCGCGGCACCCGGGACATCCTTCCCGACGAGATCCCGGCCTGGCAGGCCCTGGAGCGGGCGGCGCAGGACCTGATGGAGCGGTACGGCTACAGGGAGATCCGGACGCCGGTGTTCGAGGAGACGGAGCTTTTTGCCCGTGGGCTGGGGGCCGAGACCGACATCGTCTCCAAGGAGATGTACACCTTCGACGACCGGGACGGCACATCGCTGACGCTCCGGCCGGAGGCCACCGCCGGGATCGTGCGTGCCGTTATCGAGCACAACCTGATGAACACCGATCCGGCCCTGAAGGTCTACTCGCTCGGGCCGATGTTCCGCCGGGAGAGGCCACAGAAGGGACGCTACCGCCAGTTTCACCAGCTGGACGTCGAGGCCTTCGGCCTGACGAGTCCGACCATCGACGCCGAGATGATCGAGGTCGCCATCGCCTACGTCGAGGCCTGCGGCGTGAAAGAGCACGAGCTGGTCCTGAACTCGGTCGGGGACGGGAGCTGCCGTCCCGCCTATGTCGAGGCGCTGCGGGGTGCGCTGCGCGACCGCCTTTCGGAGATGTGCGGCGACTGCCAGCGTCGAGCCGAGACGAACCCGCTGCGTGTGCTCGACTGCAAGGTGCCCGGGGACCAGGCGATCATCGACAGCCTGCCGAAGATCGTCGACCACCTCTGCGAGGAGTGTCGGGACCACTTCGGGGAAGTGAGAAGACAGCTCGACCTCCTGGGTATCTCCTACCGCCTGAACCATCGGCTCGTGCGGGGCCTCGACTACTACGTGCGCACGACGTTCGAGGTGCTGAGCGGGGAGCTGGGGGCGCAGAACAGCATCCTCGGCGGCGGGCGGTACGACGGGCTCGTTCGTGACCTGGGCGGTCCCGACGTGGCCGGAACGGGATTCGCCGTGGGCCTGGAGCGGCTGGCGCTCCTTCTGCCGGCCCGCGAGGCGCAGAGCCGGTGCGACGTCTTCGTCGCTCCCCTCGCAGAGGGCGCCCTGGACGCGGCCCTCGTGCTGCAGCGGGATCTCAGGCGGGCGGGCGTCCGAGTCCTTCTCGATCCCACGGGCCGCAGCTTCAGGTCGCGGATGAAACAGGCCGACAAGCTCGGTGCCCGCTACGTGGCGATCCTCGGCGAGGACGAGCAGGCGCGGGGCGTCTGGACCGTGCGGGACATGGCGCGCTCGGAGCAGCAGGACGTGCCCGAGGCGAAGATCCTCGAGCACCTCAAGGAGAAGACGAATGGCTGAGAGCCTGGGCGAGCTGGTCCGCACGCACTACTGCGGGGTCCTGCGGCCCGAGCACGTGGGGCAGACGGTGACCCTCATGGGGTGGGCGGCGACACGCCGGGACCTCGGGGGCGTCATCTTCATTGACTTGCGCGATCGCGAGGGGATCAGCCAGGTCGTGGCCCGACCGGAGGTCTCCGAGACGGCTCACGCCTCGGCCGACGACGTGCGCTCGGAGTACGTGCTCGCCGTCGTCGGAGAGGTGACCCAGCGCTCCGCCGACACGGTGAACCCCGCCCTCCCCACGGGGCAGATCGAGGTGCTGGCTCGGGAGATCCGGATCCTCAACGAGGCCCGGACTCCGGTCTTTCCCATCGAAGACGACATCGACACCAGCGAGGACGTTCGCCTGAAGTACCGCTACCTCGACCTCCGCCGCCCGGAGATGCAGAAGAACATCACGCTGCGTCACAAGGTGACGATGGAGGTTCGTCGCCACATGGACGAGCAGGGCTTCCTCGAGATCGAGACGCCCATGCTGTCCAAGTCGACACCGGAAGGCGCCCGCGACTATCTCGTTCCCTCGCGGGTCCACCACGGCAGCTACTATGCCCTGCCTCAGTCGCCGCAGCTGTTCAAGCAGCTCCTGATGATCTCGGGCTTCGACCGCTACTTCCAGATCGTGCGCTGCTTCCGTGACGAGGACCTGCGGGCGGATCGGCAGCCCGAGTTCACGCAGATCGACGTCGAGGCCTCCTTCGCCACGGAGGAGACCGTCTACAACCTCATGGAGCCGCTCTTCCAGCGGCTCGTCGGGCTCCTCGGCGTGGACGTGCCCCGGCCGTTCCCCCGGATGCAGTACGCCGAGGCGATGGAGCGCTACGGCTCGGACAAGCCCGACCTGCGCTTCGAGATGCCCATAGGCGACGTGAGCGAGGAGATGTCGACCCTCGGCCTCCTGAACTTCCCCGGCCTGATCGAGGAGGGGGCCCGGGCCCGCGCGATCGCGATCCCGGCGGCCGGCGGGCTCTCGGGGATGCGTCTTCGGAAGATCAACGAAGAGGTCTGGCTCGGGCGCATCGTGCCCGACTCTCGAGGGAGCAAGCGGAACCTCTTCACGCTCAAGGCGACGGACGAGGCCATTGCCAACCTGGTGAAGAAGGGGGCCAGCGAAGAGGTGGCCCGGCGCATGCTCGACAAGGCCGGCGCCGAGAAGGGCGACGTCCTCCTCGTCGGCCTGGACGCCCCGGAGCCGGTGGCCATGGCCATGGGCATCCTCCGTCTCGCCATGGGGCGGGAGTTGAAGCTCATCGACGAGAAGGCCTACCGTTTCCTCTGGGTCACCGGCTTCCCGCTGTTCGAGTACGACAAGAACGAGAAGCGCTTTGCGAGCCTGCACCACCCGTTCACGTCCCCCGTGGACGAGGACATCCCGCTGCTGGACACCGACCCGGGTAGCGTCCGGGCCAAGGCGTACGACATCGTGCTGAACGGCACCGAGGTAGGCGGCGGGAGCGTGCGAATCCACGATTCCGGACTGCAGGCGCGGATCTTCAAGCTGCTCTCGCTCTCGGAGGAGGAGGCCCGCGAGCGGTTCGGATTCTTCCTCGAGGCGCTCCAGCACGGCACTCCGCCGCACGGCGGGATCGCCCTCGGTCTCGACCGGATCGTGTCCATCCTCTGCGGTGAGGACTCGATCCGGGAAGTGATTGCATTCCCCAAGACTGCCAGCGCCACCGACCTCATGTCGGGGGCTCCCTCACCGGTCCGTGACGAGCAGCTTCGGGAGCTGGGCGTCATCGCCATGAAGAAGTGACCCCGCACGACTGCCCAGGCGCATTTGTCTGAATCGTCCGGGCTTTGGCGCGTTGTGCTAGGCTTTGTGGGATGGCGAAGGACCCGCCAAGACGCCCCTTGAACACTTTCCAAACCCATCCATGACCCGCGTCTCTGTGCCGGAACGTGGGGCTGAATCCCTCTTTGGGACCAACGACGAGAACCTGCGCCTTCTCGAAGAGCGCTTCAAGGTCCGCATCCGCGGCAACGGCCCCGAGCTCACGATCGAGGGCGAAGAGAAGGGGACCCTCCTAGCCCGCCGGGCGCTGGAGCAGCTGAGCGACCTCGTGAAGGACGGCTACTCGGTGGGAGCAGCGGACGTGCGCCTGGCGGCCGATCTGCTGAGCGAGGACGGTGAGGCGCGGCTCAAGGACTACCTGTTCGACGCTGCGGTCCGGAGCGGCAAGAAGGTCGTGGTGCCGCGGAGCCTCAACCAGCGCCGCTATCTCGAGCGGATCCAGGGCCACGACATGGTGTTCGGGATCGGCCCCGCCGGGACGGGCAAGACCTACCTGGCGGTCGCCCAGGCCATAGCGTCACTCCTGGACAAGAAGGTGAGCCGCGTCATCCTGGCCCGACCGGCGGTCGAGGCAGGGGAGAAGCTCGGCTTCCTCCCGGGCGACCTTCAGCAGAAGGTCGATCCGTACCTGAGGCCGCTCTACGACTCGCTCTACGACCTCCTGGATTTCGAGAAGGTCGAGCGCCTGTTCGAGCGCAATCAGATCGAGGTCGCGCCCATCGCGTTCATGCGGGGCCGCACCCTTTCGGATGCCTTCGTCATCATCGACGAGGCACAGAACACCACCGCGGAGCAGATGAAGATGGTGCTGACCCGCGTGGGGCCCGGGTCCAAGGTGGTCGTGACAGGCGACATCACACAGATCGACCTGCCGTCCGGCCGGCTCTCCGGCCTCGTCGAGGCCATCTCGGTCCTCTCCGGAGTCGAGGGGATCGCGTTCCAGTACTTCGACGAGAAGGACGTGGTGCGCCATCGCCTCGTGCAGTCGATCATCCTGGCCTACGAAGGCTGAAGCGGTGAGAAACCGCCAAAGCAGTAGCGCCGTGGAACAAGGGCGCGAGCTGGACGTCGTCGTGCTGAACCGCCAACGTCGCCGGCGCATCGACGCCGCCCGTCTTCGCAAGGTGCTGCGCAGCGCCAGCCGCGACCTGGGCGTGGGGGGCGAGGTCGCGGTGGTCCTGGCCGGAGACCACCTGCTCAGACGGCTGAACCGCCAGTTCCGGGGCAAGGACCGGCCCACCGACGTCCTTTCCTTCCCCGGGGAGGGCGGCGAGGAGGGCCTGGGCGACGTGGTGATCAGCGTCCCGACAGCCGAGCGCAACGCTCGACGTCAGGGCCACAGATTGCCCCGGGAGCTGGACGTCCTGGCGCTGCACGGCTTCCTGCACGTTCTGGGCTACGACCACGAGACCGACGACGGAGCGATGGATCGCCTCGAGGGGCGGCTCCGACGCAGGCTGTGGGAGCAGGCATGATCTGGCTGGAGGCCCTGGTCCTGCTCCTCCTCGCGGGGCTCTCGATCTTTCTGGCGTCGGTCGAGGCGTCCTTCCACCTGCTCAAGCGAAGGCGGCTCGTGCAGGTGACGCACCACGACGATGCGAAAGGTGAGCTCGCCTCGTCCTTTCTGGAAGATCCGCCGCGGCTGCTGATGCCCGTCCACCTGGGGACCTACACGGCCCACGTGGGGATGACGGTTCTCGTCACATCGCTTCTCTACGACCTGGTGGGCCAGTGGGCGATGCTCGCCGCCTTCGCGGCGATGATGGCCTATCTGCTCCTCTTCCGGGTGAGCATCCCCTACATTCTGGTGCGCCGCGACCCGGAGCGTGCGTTCCTGCGCCTTCTGCCGGTCTTCCATGCCTGGGTTCGGTTCGTGGCTCCGGTGATCGACCGGCTGAGGCGGCGGACCTCGCCGGAGGGCGAAGACGACGAGGACACGGGTCCCCGCGTCATCCCGGAGGTGCCGCCTCCCCCGGTGCAGGAGGCCGACGAGAACCGCCTGGCCGAAGCCCTCGGACGCTTCTCGGGCACGCTGGTGCGTGAGGTGATGACGCCCCGCGCCGACGTGGCCTCAATCGCCGGCTCGGCCTCGATCAGGGACCTGCGCCAGCTCATGCGGGACACCAAGTACAGCCGCATTCCCGTGTACGGCGAGAACCTGGACGACATCCAGGGGCTCGTGGACACGCGCGATCTCCTGGACTACGAGGGCGCGCCGGCCGCTCCGGTGAGCGGTCTCGTCCGGCCCGCGCAGCTCGTGCCCGAGACGAAGCACATCGCGGAGCTGCTCCGGGAGATGCAGGCGCGCCGTGTGACCTTCGCCGTCGTGATCGACGAGTACGGGGCGACGGCGGGCATCGTCTCGGTGGAGGACATCGTCGAGGAGCTGGTCGGCGAGATCCAGGACGAGTTCGACGCCGAGCAGGCCCCGCTGGAGGTCGAGGCCGACGGGGCGGTTCTCGTCGACTGCAGGGTCGGAGTCGACACGCTCGAGGAGGCGCTCGAGACGGAGCTCTCCGTGGAGGAGGGGATCGAGACTGTCGGAGGGCTCGTGACCTCGATCTTCGGGCGCATCCCACGGGCGGGCGAGCGCACGAGTCACCGGGGGTTCGAGGTCGAGGTTCTCGACGCCGAGGACAAGCGCGTCAACCGCGCGCGCTTTCGTCGGATTCCCGTGCCGGACCCCGCATGACGGACGACGCCGCAGACGCCCCGTTTCGGGCCGGCTTCGTGACGGTGGTCGGGCGCCCCAACGTCGGGAAGTCCACTCTCGTGAACCGCCTGGTGGGCCAGAAGGTCGCCATCGTCTCGAACAAACCGCAAACGACCCGCAACCGCATCCTGGCCGTCATGGCTCGCCCCGGGGCCCAGCTGGTGCTCTTCGACACCCCCGGGATCCACAAGCCCATGCACCAGATGAATCGCCGCATGGTGGAGACGGCCGTCCGCAGCGTGGGGAAGGGCGACATCGTCCTGTGGCTCGTCGAGGCCGGGGAGCCCCCTGGAGCGGGAGACCGCTTCGTGCGCGACGTGCTCGCGAGGGCCGGGCGCCCTGTGATTCTCGCGATCAACAAGATCGACCGGCTCAAGCGGCCGCAGATCCTCCCAGCGATCGAGGCCTACAAGGATCTTCTGGAGTTCTCCGAGATCGTGCCGATCTCGGCTCTCAAGGGCGACAACGTGGATCGCCTGGAAGAGGTGCTCCTCCGCTCCCTGCCCGAGGGGCCGGCTCTCTACCCGGAGGACTACCTCACCGACCAGCCCGAGCGGTTCTTCGTCGCCGAGATGGTGCGTGAGCGCATCCTCCACCACACCCGCCAGGAGATTCCCTACGCCTCCGGGGTCCTCATCGAGTCGTTCAAGGAGGAGGAGGGCCTCGTCCGCATCCACGCCGTCGTCTTCGTGGAGCGCGACAGCCAGAAGGGGATCCTCATCGGGAAGGGGGGCTCGATGCTGAAGACCGTCGGCATCGAGGCTCGCAAGCAGATCGAGGAGTTTCTGGCCAGCAAGGTCTTCCTGGGGCTCTTCGTGAAGGTGCGCGCCGGCTGGCGGGAGAACGAGCAGATCCTCAGAGAGATGGGTCTCGGCCAGGAGTAGGTGGGCTAGGGAATGGGCCCCAGGTCGTCCGGGACCTTCCGGCCCGTTCCGAAGGCGATGACCAGCTTGCCGACGACGCTCCAGCCGCCGAGGTTGTCCTCGCCGTAGACCTCCGAGACGCCGGCGACGCCCACCGCGTCCGGGACGGTCGACCATCCCGCCTCGCCCCCGAAGCGGAACCGTCCCTTGCCGACCTCCACACCGCCCACCAAGTTGAAGCCGGCCTTCGTCTCGCTCCGGTCGTAGGCGATGCCCGCGACCGAGCTCTCCTCGCGGAATGACGTGATGCCCGCGCCGATGCCCCCGTACGGCACGACGAGGCTTCCCTGGCGGAAGCGATATCCGAGGGTGAGGACGTACGGTGTGATTCTCAGATCGAGGGGGAAGCCCAGCTTGCTCACCGGCTCGGTCGGACCGGCGACGAACACTCGCTCCCCGGTCTTGGAGAACGTCCGCACGCTCCCGCTCAAGTAGACGCCCAGGTCGAACGAGTAGCGGACCGCCCCTCCCCAGATGAAGCCTCCCGAGGAGTCGAAGAGCGCTTCGGCCGACTTCGTTGCCGTCATGGAGAAGTAGCCCGCCTGCAGCTCGGCCGCGAGCTCTCCCGCGGAGGCCGATCCGGCTGAGCCGGTGAGCAAGGCGAGCGCCACGGCGCCGCAGCGGAGGCGAGTCTGGGAAGTCATCGCGGTCTCCTAGTTGACCGGCCCCTGGTCGAACCCGAGACCGCTGAGCGCCGCCGCGGGTTGGATGAGACCGTAGCCTTCGAGATCGTTTCGCTGACCCTTGGCCCCTGTGCCGTCCGCCGTCTGCTCGAGGGCGGCACGGACAGAGTCGGGATCGGTGATCCCCTGGGAGACGAGGAGGGCGGCGGCGGCGGCGACGTGAGGAGAGGCCATGCTGGTCCCGTCGAGGCCGCACAGGCAGAAGTTGGTGTGGATGCCCTGGATGACCGAGTCGGGATCCGGCATCTGCTGGAACACGCAGTCGAACTCGCCGTCGTTGTCGTCGTCCCGGCTGCAGTTTCCTCCGGGCCCCAGGAGATCGAGCTCCGGGCCTGTGCTCGAATAGGGCGCTCGCTCCCCCCGGGCATCGACGGCTCCGGCGGCGATCACGTTGGCTAGCCGGGCCGGAAAGTCGATGCCCTCCCCGCCGCTGTTTCCCGCTGCCGCCACCAGCACCACTCCGCTCTGATAGGCCCGGTCCAGCGCTCGCGTCACCGTTTCGCTCGCCGCGTCGGCGCCGAAGCTCATGTTGATGACCTTGATCGGTCGCTCCCCGGCCTGCTCGAAGCTGGCGGCGTAGTCGATTCCCTCCGCGACGTCGAAGAAGGTCCCTTCGCCGAACTGGTCGAGGACCTTCACCGGCATGAGAGAGCATTGGAACGCCAGGCCCGCCAGGCCCACGCTGTTGTTGGTCGCCTCGGCGATCGTCGAGGACACGTGGGTGCCGTGCCACTCGTCATCGTTGGGATGGGAGTCCTCGTTGACCGCATCCCATCCGGGCAGGAAGGTGGTGCTGCCCCAGTCCGGAGCCTTGCCGAAGACCTGTCCCGTCACGGGATCGACGTAGTCCTCGTAGGCCACTCCCGTGTCCAGCACGGCGACGCCCACCGAGCCCTGGCCCTTCTGGATCGCCCAGGTCCGCTCGGCGCCGATCAGGCTCATGTTCCACTGGAACTCGAAGAACTCGTCGTTGGGTACGAAGGTCGTGGCCTGCGACTTGCGGACGATCCCGTTGGGCTCCGCGTAGTCGACACCGGCCATCTGGTTGAACTGCTCCACGGCCTTCGGGAGTGTCATTCCCGGCTCCAGGGTCACCAGATACCTCCGGGCCAGGCGGACGATCTGCCCCGACCGAGCCGCGACCGCGCCACCCGCGCGCAGCGTGCGCTCGACCTCGTCGAGCTCGATCGTCTTGCTGAAGACGACGATGACCTCGCCGTCGCGGTAGGTACTTGCGTTGGGAGGGGGCGAGGTGCGGCGAAAGACCCTGACCGCGTTGGAGGCCTGGGCCAGAACCCCCACGGCCAACCCGGCCGTCAGGAGCCAGGAGACTGTCTTCAGGCGCATCGAGCGAGTTTAGCAGAGGCCGTCGGTCTGAGAGGGGTCGGCGCGCCGAAAGGCCTTGAGCAGGGGCAGCGTGAGCGCGATGCCCGCAAGGAGGCAGGCGACGCCGAGAGCGGGTTGGGGTGCGTAGATCGTCTGCGAGGGGTCGTCGACCAGGGGCGCGATGACGAAAGTGAGCGTGTTCAGGGTGACGTGGGCGACGATGGGCGGCCAGAGCGACCCGGCCCGCAGCCGGAGGGTTCCGAGGAAGGCCCCGATGGTGAAGGTGAAGAGGAAGCGATACAGGTCGGCGTGCATGGCCGCGAAGAGGAAGGCCGAGGCCAGCACCGCCAGCGCCCGGCCGAGAGGGCGGACGAGCGACGGCAGGAGGATCCCCCGGGTCACGATCTCCTCGCCGACTCCTGGTGCGATGGCGATCACGGTGAGCGAGACCAGCGCGTCAAACGCGTTCTCTGGTGCGAGGGCGCGATGGATGGCTCGGAAGGCCTCGAGATACTCGGGCGGCGGCGGCAGCGCCAGGGACTGCAGCTCCATGAGCCCGATGCTCAGGACCCAGAGCGCCCCGCCGAGGAGGGCGGACAGGGCGAGGGTCCGGGGGGCAGGCGACGACAGCCTCAGGGTCTCCCGCCACGTGTGGCGCCGGAGCAGGAGGAGGATCGCGATCGTCGGAAGCGCCAGGAGCGCCGACCCAGCGGCGATCTGCGCACGCAGGCCCAGGGCGCCGGACCTGGCCAGGGCCACGGCTCCAACCATCATCGCCGCGACACCGGCCAGGGTGACGGTGAGGGCCAGAGCGGGGTGGAGGACGCGAGACGCATTGGACCCGGGAGGACTCATGGCCGTGCCATTATGTCGGAACTTTCCCCCTGGACCGGCTCGAGCTCCCGACAATGCGGGTTAAGCTGGGGCTGTTTCGGGATTCCGCGAAGGCACGAGACGTGGCCCGACCAAAGGGAGAAAGCAGCGTGAGTGAGGTCGCTCCAACACACCCCGCGGCTCCCCGGCGCGTCCTGGACCTGCCCCGGGACGAACGCCCGAGAGAGCGGCTCGCGCGGCTGGGGGCACCGGCGCTGTCCAGCCGGGAGCTGGTGAGCCTGCTGCTCGGGACCGGCTTGCCGGGGGGCTCGGCCCTGGACCTGGCCGACGAGCTCCTGGGATCCGGGGTGCACACGCTGGCCTCCCGGTCGCTCCACGAGCTGGAGCGGGCCCGTGGCCTCGGGCGAGCGAAAGCCAGCCGACTGCTGGCTGGCCTCGAGCTGGGGGCCCGCATCGCCTCCGATCCCGGGGGAGACGCGCCGGTTCTCGACAGCCCGGCGGCCATCGGGCGCCACCTCCTTCCGCGCTATTCGGCCCGTCCGATCGAGACGTTCGGGCTCCTCGCCCTCGACGTGCGACACCGGCTCCGCCGCGAGGTGGTCGTCTCCGTCGGGTGCCTCACGGCGAGCCTCGTCCACCCTCGCGAGGTGTTCCAGGAGGCCGTGGTCTCCCGCGCGGCGGCCCTGGTGCTCTTCCACAACCACCCCTCCGGCGACCCGGAGCCCTCGGCCGAAGACCTGGCTCTCACCAGGCGCCTGGCGCAGGCGGGGACGCTCATGGGGATCGAGGTGCTGGATCACGTCGTGCTCGGCAGGGGCCGCTTCGTCAGCCTCAAGGAGAGGGGCGCCCTGTGAGCCGCCTCGTCTACTTCGACGCCGCCAGCGGAGCGGCGGGGGACATGATCCTCGGTGCGGTGGTGGACCTGGGCCTTCCCCTGGAGACGTTGAGTGGGGAGCTCGGCAAGCTGGCGCTCACCGGGTACCGGCTCGAGGAGAGTCGCGTCTCCCGGTCCGGCCTGGCCGCCACGAAGGTCGACGTCCGCCTCGACAACGGACAACCGGACACGGCGCATCGGCATCTCCGCGACATCCTCGCACTGATCGACGGGAGCACTCTGGCGGGCGGCGTGAAGGAGCGCTCGGCCGCACTCTTCCGCCGCCTGGCCGAGGCCGAGGCGGCGGTCCACGGGACATCCCCCGAGAAGGTGCATTTTCACGAGGTGGGTGCCGTCGACTCGATCGTCGACATCGTCGGGGGCGTGATCGCGCTGGACTGGCTCCGTGCCGAGCGGTTTTTCTCTTCACCGCTGAACGTCGGCTCCGGAACGGTGACCATGGCGCACGGGACGTTCTCCGTGCCTCCCCCGGCGACGGCTCGGCTCGTCGAGGGCGTGCCCGTCTACGGCGCGGGCGAGGGGGAGCTGTTGACGCCCACCGGCGCCCTTCTCCTGACCGCCCACGCCACCGGCTACGGCCCCCTTCCCTCGGTCCGAATCGAGAAGACGGGTCACGGCGCGGGCTCGCGGGAGACGGAGGGAAGGCCGAACGTCCTGCGTCTGATCGTTGGTGAGGAGAGCAGAGGTGACGAGATCGAGGCCGCGAGCGGAGAGCGTGTGCTCGTCCTCGAGACCGAAATCGACGATGCGGCGCCCCAGCTGCTCGGGCCCCTGGTGGAGGGCCTGCTCGGAGCGGGGGCCCTCGACGCGTATCTCACCCCGGTCCAGATGAAGAAGGGCCGCCCGGGCATTCTCGTCACCGTGCTGGCCCCACCGGCTCGTCGGGAGGCGATCGAAGAGCTCCTCTTCCGCGAGACGACCACGCTCGGCGTGCGACGGCAGGAGTGCGACCGCACCGTGCTCGAGCGCGAGACCGCGACGGTGGAGACGGCCTACGGGCCGATCCGTGTCAAGATCGGTCGTCGGGGTGACACGGTCTACAACGCCTGGCCGGAGTTCGACGACTGCCAGCGTGCAGCCAAAGACAAGAAGGTGCCGGTGAAGCACGTCCTCGCCGAGGCTCTGGCGGCCTGGCGCAGCGGCGGCGGAAAGCAGCAATGAGCGACAAGCGGACCTTCTTCATCTCGACGCCCATCTACTACGTGAACGACGTGCCTCACGTAGGGCATGCCTACACGACCGTCGCGGCCGACGCCCTGGCGCGGGCCCGGCGCCTGGCCGGTCACGACGTTTTCCTGCTGACCGGAACGGACGAGCACGGGCAGAACATCGAGCGAATCGCCCGGGAGCGCGGGATCCCCGAGCAACAGCACTGCGACGAGATCGCGGCGGCCTTTCGGAGCCTGTGGGGGCAGCTCGACGTCCGGTACGACCGCTTCATCCGCACGACGGAGGACGAGCACCGCCGGGGCGTGCTGAAGCTCTGGGCGCGCCTCAGGCAGGCGAAGACCCCCGACGGACGCGAGGCCGTCTACCAGGGGACCTACTCGGGCTGGTACTGCCCGCGGTGCGAGGCCTTCAAGGACGAAGAGGAGCTGGTCCAGCCCGACAACGTCTGCCCCGACCACGAGCTCCCATGCGAGTGGACAGAGGAGCAGAACTTCTTCTTCCGCCTGTCCGCCTACGAAGGCTGGCTCCGTGACGAGATCGTGTCCGATCGTCTGCTCATCCGACCCGAGTCGAGGAAGAACGAGATCCTGGGCCTCATTCGCCAGGGACTGAAGGATTTCTCCGTGAGCCGCGCCCGGGTGAAGTGGGGGATCGCGGTGCCCGAGGAGCCCGATCACGTGCTCTACGTGTGGATCGACGCCCTCAGCAACTACATCACCGCCCTGGGCTTCGCCGACGATGGCGAGAGCTACCGCCGCTATTGGGAGGGAGCCGACGAGCGGCTGCACCTGATCGGCAAGGACATCATCCGCTTCCACTGTCTCTACTGGCCGGCCGTCCTCCACGCCGCCGGCCTTCCTGTGCCCACACGGGAGTTCGCTCAGGGCTTCATCACCAAGGACGCGCGGAAGCTGTCGAAGACGACGGGCAACGTCATCGACCCGGTGGCGCTCGCCAGGCGGCTCGGGCCCGATGCCGCCCGCTACTTCCTCCTCCGGGAAGCGCCCTACGGGTCGGACTGGGACTTCACCGACGCCGCTTTCGTGGGCCGATACAACGCGGACCTGGCGAACGACCTGGGCAACTTGGTCTCGCGGGCGCTGACGATGGTCTCGAAGTACTGCGAGGCGAAGGTTCCCCCGAGGCCCGGCGCGCCGGCCGAAGGGGCCGACCGAGGACTCGAGTCGGAGCTCCAGGTCGATGCCGCCGTCGCCTGGCCCTACGAGAGCGGTCGGCGCAACCGCGTCCTCGGCCTGTACGAAGCGATCGACTACAGCCGGGCCCTCGCGGAGGTGTGGTCCTGGATCTCTCTGCTCAACCAGCGCATAGTCACCGAGGAGCCGTGGCAGCTGGCAAGAGACCCCGATCGGCGCGCGGATCTCGACGCCTTTCTGTACCGGCTTCTCGAGGCCGTGCGACTCGTGGCCGTCCTCACGTCGCCGGTCATGCCCCGGGCGGCGGGCCGCATCTTCGAGATGCTCGGTCTTGGAGAGCGTGATCCTGGACCGGACGACCTCGAGTGGGGTCGGCTCGAGCCCGGGGCCCCGCTCGGAGCCATCACGCCGCTGTTCCCCCGTGTGGGCAAAGAGAAGAAGAAGAGAAAGGAGACCACCGTGTCGGAGACTCCCGCCCCCCCGGCGAAGGACGAAGGCGGTGAGCGCATCGACATCGCCGAGTTCGCCCGGATCGATCTGCGGGCTGCGAAAATCACCGCCGCCGAGAAGATCGAGGGCTCGAAGAATCTGGTCAAGCTACAGGTCGATCTCGGCTCGGAGAGCCGTCAGGTGGTGGCGGGGATCGCCCAGTCCCACGAGCCCGGCGACCTGGTGGGAAAGACGGTCGTGCTCGTCGCAAACCTGAAGCCGGCGAAGCTCATGGGTGTGGAGTCGAACGGCATGGTCCTGGCAGGATCGGTCGAAGACAAGGCCGTGCTGTTGAGCTTCGAGAGCGAGGTCGAGCCGGGGACCCGGGTGAAGTGAGCCGCCTGGAGCTCCTCGGGGGACTCGCGACGATCGCGACGTTGCTCGCGGCCTCGACGGATCTGCGCGCGCAGGCGACGCCGCCGCCGGTCGAGATTGAGATCGAAGACGACGACGGCGTCGAAGCCATGAGGAGCCGGGTCTTCGCCTTCGTCGCGGCGCTTGCCGAGTACACGGTGGACGTCCGTGTGGGAAAGCCCGAGCTCGAGGCCGTTCTCACGCACTACGTCGCCCTCGAGGAGATCCACGGAGACGACGATCCGGGCGAGGTGGTGGAGCGCGCTTTCCGTGACGGGCGCTACGATTTCGGCGTCATCGTGAACGACCCATCCTACGTGGGCTGGTGTCGCGCCCGAGGCCTGGAGCCCGAGCCCTTCTTCCGTGGGCTGCTCCGGCTCGAGGCCCTGCGCATGCGGGAAGAGGGCCTCGCGGGCCTCGAGGTCGCGCGCGAAGAGCTGCCCGCACAGCGGGCGGAGCTTCAGTCCATGCGCCAGGAACTGGGGGAGGAGGCCTACCACGAGGGAGTCGTGGCCCTCGAGGCGGCCGCCGAGATGGTCGAAGAGACGCGGGAGCTCATGAGCGCACTGCCCCAGCCGAGCCAGGAGGAGGAGCGGCTCCTCAGGGCGAACCGGGGAAGAATCCAGCACGTCCTCGACGGGGAATGATGATCGACAGCCACTGCCACATCGACCTGGCCGACTTTGACGAAGACCGCGACGAGGTCGTCGAGCGAGCACGAGCAGCCGGCCTCGTGGAGATGCTGATCGTCGGCGGAGTCGATGAGAACAAGGGCCTCGAGCGGGCCCTCGCCGTGGCCGACGGGCTCGACCTGCCGGTGACCGCCGGTGTTCACCCCCACGAGGCACGGCTCGCAGACGAGCAGGTGTACGACCAGATCCGCGGGCTGGCCGGCGAGGGTCGCATCGTGGCGGTCGGCGAGATCGGCCTGGACTTCCACTACGACCACTCCCCCCGGCCCGCCCAGCGCGAGGCCCTGCGCCGGCAGATTCGCCTGGCCCGGGAGGTCGGCCTGCCGGTGGTCGTACACACCCGCGAGGCCGACGAGGAGACCGCGGCGATCCTCGAGGAGGAGGGCGCGTCGGAGGTCGGGGGAGTGATCCACTGCTTCACCGGGGGCAAGGACCTGGCCAGACGGGCTCTGGCCCTGGGTTTTTGCATTTCCTTCTCCGGCATCGTGGCCTTTCCCCGCTCCGAGATCATCCAGGAGGTCGCACGGGAGGTCCCGGACGACCGGCTTCTCGTCGAGACCGACGCTCCCTTCCTGGCACCGCCTCCACACCGCGGCAAGCGCAACGAGCCGGCGTTCGTCGTGGAGGTGGCGCGGCGGGTAGCAGCCCTCCGCGGGGTCGAGCCGGAGGCCGTCGGCGACCTCGCTCGACGGAACTACGAGCGGCTCTTTCGTCGCTCCCTGGGCGGCGGAAAGTCCTGAGAGCGTCTGGTGCGACCTGGTTTGACAACACGTCACGAATCCGTCACCTTACCTGTCGCTTCTTCCCCGGACGTTCTCTCGCCTCGTGAGAAGAGCCGCACCGCTATGGCCAACAACTCGTTCGACATCGTGAGCACTGTGGACATGCAGGAGGTCCGCAACGCCATCGCCCAGGCCGGCAAGGAGATCGTGACCCGATACGATCTCAAGAGCAGCGGATCGAAGGTGGACCTCGTGGACGGGGCCATCGTGCTCACCGCCCAAGACGACTACAAGTTGAAGGCGGTCCGGGACGTGCTCGAGGGCCGACTGGTCAAGCGGGGGGTTCCGCTGAAGGCGCTCACTTTCGGCACCGTGGAGCAAGCTCTCGGTGGGAAGACCCGCCAGAAGGTGGAGCTCCAGAACGGCATTCCCACCGAGAAGGCCCGCGAGATCGTCAGGCTCGTGAAGGGGTCGAAGCGCAAGGTCCAGACCGCGATCCAGGGCGATCAGCTCCGGGTCACCGGCAAGAACCGCGACGATCTTCAGGCCGTCATCGAGCTGCTGAAAGAGACCGACCTCGGGATCGACATGCAGTTCACGAACTACAGGTAGAGGCGCGTGGCATCGGTAGATCCGGTGGGCCGTCCGAGAACGCTCGATCTTCAGGGCATCGTCCGGCTCGTCGGGGACGACCTCATCCGGGTCGAGGCCCTCTTCGCCGAGCAGGCTCGCTCGGACGTGCACCTGGTGAGCGAGATCGGTCGCTACATCCGCGAGGGCGGGGGCAAGCGCGTGCGCCCGGCACTTCTCCTGCTGGCGGGTCGGCTCTGCGGCTGCCGGGGGGAGCGCGCCATCGTGCTCGCGGCCACCGTGGAGTTCATCCACGCCGCGACGCTTCTCCACGACGACATCATCGACGAGGCTACGGTGCGTCGAGGTCGGCGGAGTGTGAACAGCCGCTGGGGAAACGACACCACCGTGCTCCTTGGAGACTTCCTCTACACCAAGTCGATGGCCATGGCTCTCTCCCAGGACAACCTGCCGATCCTGAGGCTGCTGTCGGACACCACGCTGCGGATGATCGAGGGCGAGATCCTCGAGATCGAGCGCGACGGCAACATGGAGGTCACCGAGGACGACCACCTCGACCTGATCCGGCGCAAGACAGCCGATCTTTTTGCCGCCTGCACCCGGATCGGGGCTCTCCTCGGCGAGGTCGGGGACGAGCGGGAGCAGGCGCTCACGAGCTACGGCCTCAACCTCGGCATGTGCTTCCAGATGGTGGACGACCTGCTGGACTTCACCGCTGAGGAGAAGACCCTCGGGAAGCCAGTCGCCAGCGATCTGCGCGAGGGGAAGGTGACGTTGCCCATGATCTTCCTCCTTCGCCGAGCGTCCGCTGCCGATGCGGAGAAGGTGCGCGCCGTCCTCGAGGACCGTGGCTTCCGTCGGGTCACACGGGACGAGATCGTTCGCCTCGCCCGCGATCACGGGGCCCTCGAGAAGGCCCGAGAGCTTGCCGAGCAGTACGCCGAGGCGGCCCGGGAGGACCTCATGGTCTTCGAGCGCTCACCCTATCGCGACGCCCTCGAGGCCTTGCCCGGCTTCATCCTCGCCCGCGACCACTGACGGCGCGGTCCCGCCGGATCCCATGAGCACGCGCACCACCGCAGAGAAGAGAGTGGCGGAGCTGCGGCGGCAGATCCGTCACCACGAGCATCTCTACTACGTCCTCAGCAGTCCCGAGATCTCCGATCGGGACTACGACGCTCTCGAGCGTGAGCTGAGGGATATCGAGTCCCGTTTTCCCGAGCTCGTGACGTCCGACAGTCCCACCCAGCGGGTTGGGGAGACTCCAACGGCGGAGTTTCCCACGTTCGTCCATCGGGTGAAGATGCTCAGCCTCGACAACACCTACAGCGAGGACGAACTCCGGGAGTTCGAGGAGCGTGTCTTGCGCGTCGTCGGGGAGCAGGAGATCGTCTACACCGCCGAGCTCAAGGTCGACGGGCTGTCGATCGCCCTTCACTACGAGGCCGGCCGGCTGGTGCGGGCGGTGACACGGGGCGACGGCGTGCGGGGAGACGATGTGACGGCCAACGCCCGGGCCATCCGAGCGATCCCCCTCGTCCTGAGGGACGAGGCGAGTCCCCCGGCGACGCTCGAGGCCCGGGGCGAGGTCTACCTCCCGCGCTCGCGGTTCGAGGCGATCAACGAGGAACGCGTCGAGGCCGGAGGGGACGCGTTTGCAAACCCCAGGAACGTCGCCTCCGGAACCATGAAGAGCCTGGATGCCCGGGTCGTGGCACGGCGTGGTCTCGAGGTCTTGCTGTATGCCATCGCAAACGCCGCCGAGGCGGGCGTCACGAGTCAGTGGGAGGCCCTCGAGCGGATGCGGGCGTGGGGGCTGCGCACCAACCCGACGTCTCGTCGCTGCCGTGGCCTCGCCCAGGTCCTGGAGTTCTGTCGCGAGTGGCAGGACCGGCGGGACGAGCTGGAGTACGAGATCGACGGCGTGGTCGTGAAGGTCGACGACTTCGCTCTCCAGGACGAGCTCGGCTTCACCTCCAAGTTCCCCCGCTGGGCCATCGCGTTCAAGTACCCGGCAGAGCAGGCCCGAACCCGCGTGGGCGCCATCGAGGTCCAGGTCGGGCGGACCGGGAAGCTCACGCCCGTGGCGATCCTGGAGCCGGTGGCGCTCTCCGGGGCCACCGTGAGCCGCGCCACCCTCCACAACGAGGAGGAGGTGGCGCGCAAGGACGTCCGAGTGAGAGACACCGTCCTCATCGAGCGCGGCGGCGAGGTGATCCCCAAGGTCGTGCGCGTCGTCGAAGACGCCCGTCCGAAAGGGGCGCGCCGGTGGAAGCCACCCGAGGCCTGCCCGGTGTGCGGGACGAAGACCGTCCGCCCGGAAGGGGAGGTGGACCGCCGCTGTCCGAACGCGTCGTGCCCGGCACAGCTGGAAGAGCGGCTCAAGCACTTCGCCCGGCGCGAGGCCATGGACATCGAGGGCCTCGGGGACTCACTGGTCCGCCAGCTCGTCGAGCAGGACCTGGTGCACGACTTCGCCGATCTCTATCACCTGAGCCTGGAGCAGGTGGAGGCCCTCGAGAGGATGGCCGACAAGTCGGCTCGGAACCTCCTGGAGGCGCTCGACAAGAGCCGCTCCCGCGAGCTGCGCCATCTGCTCTTCGGTCTCGGGATCCGTTTCGTGGGTGAACGCGCAGCCATGCTCCTCGCACGGCACTTTCGGAGCATCGCTGCCCTTGCCGCCGCCCCGGTCGAGGAGATCGAGACGCTCCACGAGATCGGTCCGGTGGTCGCTCAGTCCGTCCATGACTGGCTCCGCGACCCGGCGAGCCGTCGCCTCGTCGCGCGGCTGAAGGCTGCGGGCTTGAAGACCGAGGAGCCCGAGGCCTCTCCCGAGTCCTGGGCGTTCCAGGGGATGCAGTTCGTGGTCACGGGAACGCTCGACTCGATGACCCGGGGTGCCGCCCGGGCGGCGATCGAAGAGCGGGGAGGCCGCGTGACCTCGTCGGTCTCGAAGAAGACCTCCGTCGTGGTGGTCGGCCGGGATCCGGGATCGAAGGCCGACAAGGCTCGTGAGCTGAAGCTCCGGGTCGTGGACGAGAAGGCCTTCGTGGTCCTCCTGGCCGGGGAGTGACGGTTATACTCTTTCCATTCCGTCTGAAATAGCCCTAAATTCAGTCAGTTACAGAGATCTTAAAAGAGACACGGAACCCAGACGGAACCTTCTTCCCGTAAGGGTGTGCGGGTGAGGCTCTTGGGGGCCTTGTGGCGTAAAATAGAGGGGATGGTAAGCCGTGCGGCCCATTCAGGGCTGATGCGGATCAAGCAATCGGGGTAAGGAGCCTGTCAGGGCATTGAGATCCCCCCTTTTAAAGAAAGATTTCAAGTGAAGCTCGTTCTAACCCCGTCGGAGGCCGCAGAAGCCCTCGGTCTCGCAACCAAGACTCTCGCAAAGCTCCGCACCTCGGGCAGAGGCCCAGTGTTCACCCGCCTTGGGGGCGGCAAGCGCTCGTCTGTCGGATACCTCGTCTCCGACCTCGAAGCCTTCCTCCAGAAGGGTCGCCGCAGCTCGACCGCAGCCACAGCCCCGCCTGAGGGGGTCGTGTGAGCCCCCTCGTGACCCTCGCCACTCTGGAGCCCGGCGACGGCTTCATAGAGCCCGAGAGCGGCCTCAGGGGGGCAGTCACAGGCCCAGCCACCCTACTGGGCGTTCCCGTGGCCCTACAGCTCCCCAGTTGCCTACAGGCCGAGTTGCTCCCCTCAGATGCGCTCGTGCGGTACGAGGAAGCTGGGAATCTACCAGTAGACATGGCGGCAGAGGCGTGAGCTGTGCCCAGAGATCTCAGTAGAGATCAGCTCCAAGCTGCCCGCGAGGATGGCTCGTCTGATCTCCGTCCACGAGAGTGGTTGCTGGGAGTGGCTAGGCGGAACCTTCAAGAAGGACGGTTACGGTCGCTGGAGCGGCGGTATGGCGCACAGGGCGGTCTGGGAGAAGCTGAGGGGGCCAATTCCGGCGGGGCTGGATCTCTTGACCATAGGGATGACTGCCAGTGGCGTAGGTGTGTGAACCCAGATCATCTGACGCCTATGAGTAGAGCTAGAAATCGCAGATGGAAGACACAATAACCAAGCTCGGAACCCGAAAGGGGGTGGAAGGGCATCGAGGGAGGCACGCATGAGTAACGAGATCAACGGAGTCTACGACGACACGACCACACTGGAAGACGCCCGCGCAAAGGCAGAGGCAGAGAAGCAGGCACAGAAGATCGTCATCCTCGCGAAGAGAGCAGGACTGACTCGCGTGGAGAGTGAGAATGGACCTGTTTTCATCGACGTGTCGAAGATCACGGCCATCGTTCCTGTAAGCGGGGGTAGTCGTCTTCTTCCATCAGGTGTGACGTTCAACGTGAAGCCGGATGAGCTGATCGAACGACTGATGGAGGTAGCGTAATGAAAGCCTGCACCGTATGCGTTGCCGCAACACGCGCAGACATCGAAGCAGACCTCACGAACGGTGTGTCACTCCGTAAGATCGAAACATTCCACGCGGTGTCCCGTTCAGCTCTGGATAGACACCGCAAG